>Ga0315543_1000142_pt1 | contig 89132 bp, 80 predicted proteins | sample SalMarSW160210MG_2_FD_203098 | JGI IMG/M metagenome (GOLD analysis project Ga0315543, IMG submission 203098) | Salt marsh sediment microbial communities from the Plum Island Ecosystem LTER, Massachusetts, United States - Salt Marsh Sediment SW1601-210 ... | reverse complement strand
TATTGTTCTAATAATTTTTGGCAATCGTCACCGGCATATTGACTCCCACGATCGGAGTGGTGGATTAAACCTTTTTCGGGCTTTCGGCGCCAGTAGGCCATCGATAGTGCTTCCTTTACCAGAGGGGCTGTCAAATGATTGCTCATTGCCCAGCCCACTATTTTACGTGAGTACAAGTCCAGAACAACAGCCAGATATAACCAGCCCTGAATGGAAAGGGGGTCAAATCTTTAAACTTGACAAATGATGGATTTTAATAATAATCATTGTCATATTCAGACCTCTCAGGATTATGTACCCCGGCGCTTTTTATCATGTCACCTGCCGAGGAAATGAAAGAAAGCAAATCTTTTTAGACGACAAAGATAGAAGTCTATTTCTTGATAAGCTTCTCCTTTCCTGTAACATATTCAACGCTCCTGTCCTTTCATATGTTTTAATGAACAATCATTTTCACATGCTTTTGACTACACCTGAAGGGAACCTTTCCGATTTTATGAGGCACTTCAATATATCCTCCACATCATCATTTAACAGAAGGCACAAACGGACAGGTCATCTATACCAGGGCAGGTACAAGTCATTTCTTGTTGACGCTGATGATTATCTTTTGGAGTTGTCCCGATATATTCACTTGAATCCTGTTCGAATCAAAACAGCAAGGGCAAAAAGCCCAGGAGAGAGATGGAATCTGCTTTCACAATATAAATGGAGCAGTCTTGAGGGATACTTGAATAAAGGTAAAAGGAAATCTTTTATAAATTATGAGATGGTTTTGAATTATGTTGGCGGTGATAATAGAAATGGCAGATCCGAGTACACCAGGTTTATAAGGCGGGGCTTGGATAAAGAAGTGAAAAGCCCTTTGGAACAGGGAAAAGGTACTGGAATTATTGGTTCTGAAGGTTTTATTGAGATTATTAAGGACAAATTCTTAAAAGAGAAAATAAATGCCAGGGAACAACCGCAGCTAAGGGAAATAAAAAAGGTTTTTAAACCGGAAGGTCTTATAGACTACTTCCTTCAGATAACTGATCTAAAAAGAGAAGCAGTTTGTGTTCGCGGAAGAAACTCTTTAGAAAGGACCATGTTGATGGAGTTCTTATACAGGTATTGCAAGATTACTCAACCTGAAATAGGAGAGTTTTTTGGTGGAATAGAATATAGTGCTGTGAGTCAAGCAAGAATCAGGCTTCAAAAAAAGATAAAAAATGATAGGAAGACAAAAATGAGATTTGATGAATTAGCAAGGTTAAAGATTTGACCCTCATTTACAGCAAGCGAAAGCATTGCTTTGCGCATGTCAAATATCCTCCGGTTAGAGGATATTGTTAAAATGCAGAACCTTCGCGCCTGGGCCCTATTGCCTGTCGTACAAAGATAGACGTTCAAAAGGATTACCTTGGCCATCTGTGCTTCTGTAAGTCTGCCGCATCCTCTTGCCGTCTTTACTAAAAGTCTTATGAATTATTCCTATTTGCTTGCCATTTTGCAGGACCGTTACATACCAGTTGCCCGGTTCAATCAGTGTTTCAACATAATATGTTTTCTCATCGCCGCCCTGAAGAATATCGACGGTTCCTCCCTGTTGGGGCCAAGTGGCTTTAAATGAAATGGGCGAACCATTCGCCTCAATACCTGTCGCTGTAAACTCCATCTGATCGACGTCTAGCTCTCGATAAACTTCCGTTCGTTCCTTTGGCATCACTTCTGTCGCTGGAAACTTCGATTCCGCTAAATTGAGCTTCCATGTGCCGATAATCGGATCCGCCGCCCATACCGGACTGGTCAAGCCTATGACAGCCAGGAATAACATGACTTTGCGCATGTGAAATACCCTCCTTTTAGGATGTTGCTTAAATGCTGCGCTATCGCGCGCCCGGCGCTATTGCTTATCAAACACGGTTGTTGATAAAAATTCCCTTTTTGAGGAATGGAGTATATGCAATTCCGCATTGTATGTCAATATGAAACCACCACATTATATTGTAGGCACATTTTATGGGGTCAAGATAAAAAGCAGATGAGTTAGAGATGATGGGCTTCTACAAGGCAATGTGATAGTTGTATCCCAAAAAATGTGTTGCTTTAGGCAGGGTCAATGGCCCTGCCTTTTTCTTGCCGCATCAATATATAATATATGACATTATGTTAACTTGGCGTTTGTTTATGCTATAGATGACAGATCTCCAGGTAGTGAAGAATTTTTGTATATCTCCAACATAAATGATCCTTGAACTCAGCAAATAAAAAAATTTTGATTAGATAATGTAGTCGTAATAAAATCAGATGTCCAAAAAGTGAAGATTACGATAAGTAGTATAGCATTCAGGTAATGATTTATTTGGGTAGTATGCACTTTTGGAAAAGTGCAGATTAGATATACAAGTCAAAACGTAGCTGTTTTGATAATTGGGGCTTTGTTGGGATTGAATATGAAACAACGTAGCAGTCGTCAGTGTTGATACACTGACGACTGCTACTGACAACCGACTACTGCTCTTATCTCCAATCGTCGATCTTGACCGAGAGGGTGGGCATCATGCCACCTATCATCCAGTAGTTATTGTTGGATGCTCCGGTGACAACTACATTGAAATTACCACCCATGCTAAAGCCGCCTGGTCCTCTCTTAGGAGCCGCTTCTGTTTTGGTTACAAATTCAGTAAACTTCTCAACCGTATCGTACCCGGCATCTTTGACGAAATCGGCAATGGGCGGACTCAGGACTACAAAAGTTCCGAACATTCCCTGCTGGTTGTAGATGTCCTTAATAATTTGAGGATAGTTCATATCAGGTCCCCAGGCGTTGACCTTCCAGTTTGCCGCGGAAAGAATACCCCAGCCCATACACAGCGTGATGATATTCTCACCCTTTTTATAATTAGCTGGCGGTCCACCGAATCCTCCTACCTTTCCTCTTCTAACAGAAAGAGGTTCCCATGGAGATTTCTCTTCATTCTCGGCAATGATAATATTGATGGCATTCATGGGATTGCCCACCGTGCCCATGTAGGTAGTTCCCACTTTTCCGCAGTTCCCGCCATTAATGGACAAGAGGCTCCACGCTCGTCCAATGGTTGTATTCGCATGAGCATAGGGCCCCACGGCGCCAACATCATAGTTAAGCCCGATTTCATCGCGGATGCTTCCGTTGATTACGGCCCCGGCCATGAATCCGTTGTCGGAAACATTCACAGCCGTCATACCGGTCGAACCTATTGCAAGAATAACCGGGAAATATTCCGGTTTGGCTCCCGCCATGACTGCGTTGATGGCTGCAACTTTAACCGTATAAGTCCAGGTTTCACCGGCCTCGGATCCGGGATTCATTCTGCCGAGCTGCTCGTCAGGATCATGGCTGGTGGCTTGCAGCATCTCATTGACCAGTTCTTCCGTCGGAAGGATGACCGGTAGAAAATCGGTAAATCTCTTTTCCAGAAACAACTTCTGAAGCTCGGCCGCTGTTCCGGTGTAGGTGGCCGGTCCCATATCCCGCTTTAATTCCCCGGTTTTCTTTTCTTCGGCAGTCAGGGGTTTGGTTAGTTTTTCCACCAGTTCCTTCATCACCGGTCTTCCGGTAATCGGATTGTTGCCTTCAACAATCTGCTTCTTGAGTTGCTCATGCGTTTTGGCCCAAACCGGACCGTGGAAATACTGAATTCTGATACCGGGCATACCACTGTTATAGGCTACCTCGGCTTCCTGTGTAGCGAAATCGTGCAGGACGAGAGACACAGCAGGTTTTTTTAATGTGGATTCGATATCAATAGAGAGGCGAACTGCCCCTGGAGCGCAGACGCTTCAATGCCCCAGCCCGATGATCGCGGCGTCGCCTTTTTCACCAATCTCCGCCCACAAAGCTTTATCAACGCCTGTCATTCCGCCCGAGCTTCTCTTAATCACGACGTTGGTTTTGGGATAGTTGGCCTTGAACCAATCCGACATTACATCCATAAGACGATCGGTACCAATATAGCCGGTATTCACAAAGTAGATGGTCTTACCTTCCAGCGTATCCAGACGCGGGGCCATTTGCTTCGCCTGGATTGGCGGGGGCGTGCCCATCGGATTGAGCACCGTAATTTTTTCCTCCGATACAGCTGGTTCCGCATTGACCTGACTGCCCATAATCCAAAGACCGCAAGTCAAGCCTATGCACAAAAATGCAATGACTGCTCCACGTAATTTCATGTCTGACTCCTCCGTTTTTAAAATTAAAGATAGTTCATGGCAAAAAATAATAATCAGCCTAAGCTCATACCAGGTAATGTATCCTAGATTGAGTCGATTAGTCAAGCTTGGCGAACCGGGGGAATACCGTGTCCTGTGCTATAGCTACTCTGAATGAAAAGTCGCTGTAAAAAAATGTGATATCTATTGATCATAGATTTTCAGATAGTCCTATAACTTTGAATATTTCCAACATATATGACCTTGAACTCAGCAAATAAAAAAGTTTTGATTAGATAATGTAGTCGTAATAAAATCAGATGTCCAAAAAGTGCAGATTACGATAAGTAGTAGAAAGTTGCTATATCTTGCCATGAGATGACTGTTTCCCCTGCTGTTCACCTCTGGGATATCAGCTCGATATCCCATCATTTCAGAGCAATAGAATGCTTACCAATATAGCAAATATTCAAGACTAAAGAGATATAGGTGGAACAGAGAAAAGCCAATAAGGGTCAAGAGCGGATTTGCCCCCTTTATAATATCATTATGGTTATTCCCTTTTCCCATCCCTCTATCCATTCTTTCATCAATATATTATTATGGTCATTACCTTCGCTCTACAATGGAATGTGTCATTGCTACTAAACATCAAATCTATTTGGCCGTGTCCCTAACTACTCATGGTTGCCTTTACCTTGCGGTCAAATAATATCCTTTTCAAGGATCTGAGCAGGAGTATTTGCTCGAATTGGCTTAGGGCAATGGCCTTTTCCAGCACAACAACCGCGGTCTCCAGACCGCTGGTATAGGCCTTTTCTAGTTCTCTTTTTGAATAATGATGTTCGGGGTACCTTTCTCCCATATTTCTCTTCCCTCCTTTACTGGGTTTCATATCTTAATCTTCAATTTTCAGGCCAAAACCCGATTAACCCCTATATGTTTACGAATGATGAGCGCGAGGCCTTGCATTGCGCGGCGTATTTAACAGACGGGCGATAAATCCATAAAATATGAACAGAGCATAAATAGTGGACTGAAACGGCAATGCACAAAAATATGTGTATGGATGCCCTCAAAAGTGTGCAAATAAGCCGAGTCCTGTAGATTAATTCGGGTGAATGAGCTTGTGGCAAAGGGTTGCGGACGTGGCATGGAAATTGCTCATAAGCATGTTAAAGAATTCAATATAGACCGGAAAATATCTATGTATGGGCTATTTATTATCTACCATCCCGAGCGTTAACCGGAACAGGAAGGAAAGGGGGGTGCCATGGAATTCTTTGTTTTTAGACTCAATAAGGTTAAGATTCTTAACAACCGGGAATGGGGGCCGGGAGAGGTGAAATTGCTGAGCTTCATTACGGGACAGGATGTAAACCTGCCTGTGCTGGATAATCTCCAGCATACAACAGATCCCGCCCAGAAGAAACAGCTTATAAAAGCTGCCGCTCAGTCCGTTTTAAGCACAAAGGTGTTAATGCAATTGGACAACGTGAAAGACGGACACCAGATGACTTTCGGCGACACGGGCTACGGCCTTTATACGGATTCGGTTATCCCTGTTTCTTTCAACTGGTCGCTGATGCTTTTTGAAATTGATGAAGACATAAACGATCTGGGTAAAAGCATAGATAGTGTTATGAACGTCCCGGAATTTGACGGCTTTACCGATAATCTGCTTACCTTGATTTCCGGCCTGTCAAACCCGGCTGCTACTGCCGGAGTAGCGATCGCAAAGTACCTTTTTGGTTTAGTTACTGACACCATGTTAAGGAATAAAGACGACCAAATCGGGCTGGCTTACCAGTCCTTTAACCGCTTTGAACATTATCCTCATGGGGAGAGAAAACGCGATGATGTGCCGGATTTAAGCAACAATGTACGTATAGCATACTCGATTTTCGGCACTGCTTACTAAAAATACACCCTTACAATTAAAGACAAAGGGAACACGTCCTGCACGAACTTGCTTTTTTTATAGGTGATGTTATGGACACTATAAGCGAGCTGATAGAGGAGACTATGCAGGCATTTAAGAAGAGGAATGACCCGCGTTTCAAAAGAGAGATAGAAATGCTTCAAAGGATGAGGGAGAAATTGAAAAAAGAAAGTGAAGACGCTGGGGAAGGAGAGGGAAACACGGATTAATCATCTATCTGCAAACAGTACTAAATAAAGATGCGTGAAAAATGAAGACCTGACCATCCTGTTATTTATTTTGGAGATGCCTCCCTTTTAATAACTATGGTGTCATTGGTTGAATTTTTAACATTGTTAAAGAATTTTCTGACATCCTCATACGCGGTCGGGGCCAGTCTGGCCATCTTTATCTCAAAAATATCACTCGCTTTTATTGCCCTCCCGGCCGCTTCGTATAACCTGATGAATGTCGCGAATTCCGTCTCATAATGCATATTTTTAGGAAGGGTTAATATCTCAAAACACTCGGGGATGATGAAATCCAATCTGTTTTCAAACCTATAATTGCCGGAAAAGACTATCGGATATCTTCTTTGAGTTGATGCCAATATCGGCATATTCATCTGACCCAGCCCGAACATCATCATATCGTTTGCCACCTTCACAAAGTCCGTGCGTCTATACGTGGCGTCTATCGTTATATTTTTGTATGGGTCATCAATGTTGTTCAGGGTGCTGCTAATCATAGTCCCTCCTGAACTTAACGACGCATCGAGGGATGAGAGCATCTTCTTCCTTCCTTCTTCCGTATTGTTTAAATAGGCAGATCGGATTCGAATCGATGGGACACGGGGGAATGTTTTGGAACCCTCAAATAACGCCGATCCATCTTCATTTATTTCAACCATATATTCAGAAGAATTAATATACAAGTCAGGCTTTGCCTGCGGGATACGTTCCAGCAATTCTCCTTCCCCATTCAATAAAAGCACATATCCGCCTGTAAGATCATATGGGGTCTCATCAAAATAGAAGCCTTTTCTCTGCGGATCGGTATAGTATTTCGTACCTTCGTGTTCAATGCACAGGATCACATGGTTGAAATATGACGGCATGGGAAGCCGTTTTTCAAAATCAGGGTCAAATGTGTATGAAAATAGCGCGGGATAGGCCTTTACGCCTATCTCTCCGAGCATTGCTATGGCCAGAACCGTTTGATCCTTACAGTCGCCATATTTATTAATAAAGACCTCATTTGACGGGTGTGGTTCATAACGATGGGATTCAATACTCATTGATAGATAACGGTATTCATCTTGAATATATTTGATAATAGACTGTATTTTTCCACTTAACGAATCACCTTTTTCTGTTATCTCTTCGATCTTTGTCTTCATCTCGGGAGAGATGACAATATTTTTACTGTAGAGGTTCCAGAATAGATCCGCTAATTGCGCCCAGCTCTTCAGGGATGAAACAGTAACGGTTTGAAAGACCTCAGCCCCGGGGGGCATATTTTCTTCCGCCACCTCGGTTTCTTTGCCTTTGATTTCCCATCGGTATATGACCTTGTTCCCTTCATGATCAACAGATGGTGATATATCGGCGTTATGATTCATGAAGCGCAACTCCAGGTTATCAGGGACAATCAGCTTTGTGCGGAAGATTTTTATTGGATTAAAGCTGCTAAACGGGAATGTTTGAAAAAAGTGTTTCTCGATTATCGGCCGTTTATGAAAAATCCTGTGTTTAACCTCCAGCATGCACCCCGAAGATACCTGGGGCATGATGAGAAGCTTGAACCGATTTTCACTAATAGAGGCGTAACCTTCATAGGCATTACGGTCTTCAATCTGTGTGCATTCTATCCGTTTGCCCTCAGGGGTAATGGTATATGCCTCGAGATATTCTATGACATCGTTTTCCCTGTCATAGTTCACGATAAGATCGCCCGCCTTTTTCCCTTCCTCGCTCTGGATTTTTATCACTATATGTGTTTCTTCAGTGATGGAAAAATTCTCATTAAGATCCAAAGAATGTTCTTCGAGCAGCCGTATCATGGGTTTATCCTTATATTTTTCATCCCATGAGGGAATAGCCTCGTCAATAAAGGGGATTGCTTTTTCTGTAGAGCCTGATGAATAGGCCGGGAACGAACTGATGACGAAATATCCGAAAAAACTCATAAAAAACAACAAGAATACAAGTAATTTTTCTCTCATGTACATTCCCCTTTTTATTTATCTCTTTTTATATAACACCAGGAATAACCGTCACAGCCTTATAGTGTACGGTTAATTCCTTTGTTAACCGCCGATCCCCACGGCGCCTCACCTGAGCGACTCAATGTACTTGGTAATCCTCTTGCGGTCGAAGTATAGTACCGAATGGCACTTGGGGCACTTCGTTTTCAGAACGCCTACACGTCTGATGGTATCTGTCGGGACGCCCATCTTCTGGAAGCAAACTGAACATGAGAACTCGCATATTTCCCGCTGCACTTGCTGCTGGCTGATGATGGCAAGAGAAAACATAGGGGTCGCGTTTTCACCCTTGGCACATCACGGATTAATCATCTATCTACAAGCAGTACTAAATAAAAATGCATATAGAATGAAGACCCATCCTCTTCTCCTTCAGTTAATGTTATGGCAAATGTTCAAGGTCTTCTAAATCCTTGTGTCTGCCTGCGGCATGTTTATTCTTTTTGAGGTCCTGGAGCGAAATAAAGTTAATCGGAATCCCATCAATTTCAATCACCTCTCGATTGGCGTAACATTCATCAAAGGTTACTCCAGAGGCACTGGTTATAACTTCAAGTCGAACAGGGGGTATACCCATTCGGATCACTTTGTTTTTTTCTAAAAAAATATTTTCTGCAATCTCCTCATTAGGCATACCAAAATCACGACATGCTGAAGTAACCTTTTTAGAATTTGGTTCACTCATTTCGACCCAGATATCCATATCACCGGTTGCACGTGGATAGCCATGGTAGCCTACGGCATAACCTCCAACTAGAAGATACCTCACTTTATGAGAGTTCAGAAGTTTCAAAAAATCTTTGAAGTCTGGATGTAACTCTATCTTCGCCATAAATCATCCTTCTATTTATCTCGATAGCTTGAATTCGTTCAACTGGAGTTTTTGAAATCCAATACCTCTTTTCCTCTTCCAAATCATGTAAAGAAGTAACTTTCACGACTCTTTTATCTAAACTCGGAAGTTTATCCATATCATCGATCCTTTTAATTATTATTTTCTGCCATAACATATATACTATACATCTGCCGGGTTTTTCGGATTATTGGAAATTTCAGCTATTTATATCAAAATTATGAAAAAAAGGCAAAAAGACAAAAAGCAACGGGGTCAGGCACTGACATTTACAAAAGATATGCTATGGAGAGGGGAGAGGCCGTTTATGCATGGCGTGGATAAGGATATTATGGGATAGAAGAAAGGAATTTCAGGTAAATATATAGCAGGATGTACCCCTTGCATTTGACATTAAACTATGGTGGTGTTAAGTGATATTAACTGGGCATAAAGAATAAGGTTTTATGAAGGCCGATTATGTACCGTCTTGGTTTCTTGGCTTGTATAACTTCACTATTGGTAAGTTTATTGCTGTTTACACCGGAAACGGCCTCCCACCCCCATGTTTTTATAGTCACCCGATATACCCTGGTTTTCGATAAAGAGGGTTTGGCCGGCATCCGCGTGAATTGGCAATTTGACAAATATTTCAGTGCTATGATCTCCGGGGATTATGACTCGGACCACAATGGGGTGATCGATCCGGAGGAGAATCAACAAATCGAAAAAGAGGCCTTCCAGAACCTGGAAGACTACGGTTTTTTTACATTCATCAAGATCGATAAAAAACCGTTTGAGATCAAAATTGTGCGAGATTTTCTAGCGTCCCTGGATGAAGACGAACTGATCTATGAATTCTTTATACCCTGCCAGGTTAGCGCTGCTCCATTTTATAAGGAAATCCGTATCGCGGCATATGATCCCAGCTACTATACTGCTGTGTATTTTGCAGAGAATAATGCGTTGTCTTTGGAAGAAGAAGATGAAATCGAATACAAATCACGAATTGCCGAAAACAAAGAAGAGACATACTATTATGGGATGGTACACCCCTGGGAACTCACTTTTTGTTTTCGTTCCAAATCCCAAAGTTAACCTGTTTTTAGATTAGTAATCTATTTTTTTGGTGTGTCCTGTAAAGATGAATGATTGTAGCAAATTCTTGTTATGTCTCCTTACCGTTTTGGTGTTGATAGGAAACTTTGTTGGCCCTGTTAAAGCACAGAATCCTTTTACCGGACAAAAGGAATCGGACAAGCCTGCATCCCAATACAGGACATCCCAAGCACTGCTTGATCGATTAACTTTGTGGCAAAATCAGGTACGTGAAAAGATCTCCGCTCTGGTTACAGAGTCTAAACAAAGCCGTTCTCTGCGTCCCATAGCAGCCCTGGTTCTTTTAGCTGTGGCCTATGGAAGCCTGCATGCCGCGGGTCCGGGACATGGCAAAGCCGTGGCCGCTTCCTATATATTGTCCCATCGTCCCCATTACCTGAAAGGGCTTGTTTTCGGCAACCTGATTGCCTTATTCCACGGTGCCGGCGGCATCGTATTTGTTATGCTCGTCTATGGTGTATTACATATCAGCGTGTTCAAAAACATGATGCGGGTCAGTGATATCACACAAACCGTAAGCTATTCTTTGATCATTTGCTTGGGGGTTTTTATGCTCGCAAGCGTGGTCTGGGAATGGCGTAAAAAAAGTCAACCGTCATTCAGGCATCAACCGGAAGAGAGTATGAGTAGAAATACGGCGGCTGCCTTGATTATCGGAATTATTCCTTGCCCCGCAGTCATAATGGTAATGTTGCTGGCCATATCCATGGATCTTGTCGCATTGGGAATCTTGCTGGGCATCTGTATTTGCCTGGGAATGGCCGTTACTATTTCGGCGGTAGTTATTGTATGTATGGCAGGAAAAAGAATATTGATCAAACCTTTAGAGTCCACGGCCGGCCGGACTCAAACCGTTGAACAGGCCATCCGTGGTATATCCGGACTATTGGTGACAACGTTTGGTATTCTTCTGTTAGTCTCCGTGATAGTTTCCTGAGGATGGATTCAGTTGGCGTAATTCTTGCTCATCATGTAGTTTATAGCGGCCTCCAGGCCGTCCAAGGTGAGTTCGAACATGGGGAATATTTCGCGGATCATGTCTATTGTCCTGGTGTAAGGCCATTCGTCCTCCAGTTTGGGGTTGAGCCACACGGAATGGGGGAAGGTCTCGGCAATAAGTTGCAGTCTCCTGTAACTGGGCTTGGCGCTCCGTTCTTCCAGGTGGATGGACCCGTCCGTGGCCATCAGTTCATAGGGCGCCATGCTGGCGTCACCCACGATTATGAAACGGGTTTCCGGGTCCAGCCTTACCATCTCGTCAACAGGGAAGGGCTTTCTCATCCTGGGCGGATCTTCCCAGAGGTTATCGTATATGGTGTTATGGAAGAAAAAGGTTTTGAGGTCCTTGAACTGGGCCCTGGAGTAATAGAAGAGGGTCTGGAGTATCCCGACATAGGGTTCCATGGACCATCCGCCGTTATCTATGGACAGGATGACCTTAAGCCTGTCCTTGAGGCCCCTGTCATACACGATCTCTATTTCGCCGGCGTTTTTCATGGTCTGGTAGATGGTCTCGTCGATATTTATCCTGTCCTTGGGTCCCACCGGGACCATATTCCTGAGCCTCTTCAGGGCCTCGCCTATCTGGGACTGGGTGAGGGGCCCTTCCTGGGAGTAATCCCTGTACCTCCTGTCCATGGCCACCTTGAGAGCGGACTTGTTCCTGGACACGCCCCCGACCCTCATGCCTCCAGGATGATATCCTGAATGCCCGACCGGGGATGTCCCGCCGGTTCCTATCCATTTGCTTCCCCCGTGATGGGCCTCTGTCTGTTCTTTTAATCTGTCATAGAAATACTTTATCAATTCCTCCGGGCTCATCTTGGAAAGCTCGGATTCATCAACCCCGAGCGCCTCCGCCATCTCTTTGGGGGATTTAAGCCATTCCTCCAGCATGGCCCTGGCAATGTCGGTCAGTACGTTTTCGTCAGGCTCCTGGAGTTCGGCCCCCTCAAAATAGTGGGCAAAGACCTGGTCGTAAAGGTCAAAGTACCGTTCACTCTTGATCAGGATAGCCCGGGCAGAGGTATAGAAATCGTCGATGGAATTGATGATTCCCATACTCAGGGCCTTTTGCAGCCTGAGAAAAGAGGTAGGGGTTACCGGGATCCCCACCTTTCTTAATAGATAGAAAAAATCATTGAACATGTTAGTGCTGGTCCGCGTTGAGTGCTTTTATTGTATTTTACATCATTGTATAAACACCGGTTGTTCCTTGAATCGGCCTAGGGCTCAAGGCACAAGGCTCAAGGTGAAACACAAATTCCGGTGCTTATCACCGGTGTTCACAATCCTATCCTGATATCCGTTTTTATTATTTGCCTTATGCCAGCCGCCTTGCGACTTTTCTTTGTTATCTCCTGTACCGTGCTGTCATGTTCTGGGCAACACCATAATCAGGGCTCTTCTTGAAAAGCACACCCAGGTAAGGCGTGTCTCCTTTGACCAGATCCTTTATACTGAAACCTGGGTCGGCTTTAAGGGCCCTAATCCAGTTGATCAGCTCCCTGGTAGCGGGTTTCTTTTCGATCCCTTTATAGTCCCTGAGACGGTAAAAGGTTGAGATCGCGTTATCCATGAGGTCTCTGCTTATGTCGGGGAAATGGACCTTTACGATCCTACTCATCATATCGGGATCCGGAAAGGCGATATGATGAAAGTTGCACCGCCCCAGAAAGGGGTCTGACAGATCCTTTTTCGCGTTGGAGGTAATTATAATAATAGGCCTATGTTTTGCCTTTATGGTCTTGTCTATCTCTATGATATCGAATTCCATCTGATCCAGGACATCAAGCATATCATCCTGAAAATCAGTGTCGGCCTTATCTATCTCATCAATCAAAAGGACCACCCTTTCATCGGAGATGAACGACTGCCCGATCTTTCCCATCTTGATGTATTCCTCGATATTGCTCACATCCCTATTTGAATCACCGAACCTGCTGTCATTAAGACGGGTCAGGGTGTCATACTGGTAAAGGGTGTCCACCAATTTCATGCTTGATTTTACGTTCAGGACAATCAGTCTCATTCCCAGGGCCTCTGAGATGGCATGGGCCAGCATGGTCTTTCCGGTGCCGGGCTCTCCCTTTAGCAAAAGAGGCATCTCCAGGGCCATGGTGATATTGACTATCTTGGCGAGTTCCTCATCCAGGACATATGTGGTAGAGCCTGTAAACTTGGTTATTAGATTCTCATCAGTCATGCTAGAACTCCTTTATCTTGGGTATTTTTCTGTCCGGAAGGAGAAGAGGAATCAATCCCATTTTTTATGTATTAACCCATTAAGATAAGCACTAATCTATCAAATGCAACATATATGTCTAAAAACCTTCTGTCAAATCCCCCGCTCTGCCAGGCATCACCCTGATATCAATTCAATTGCCTCATCATGTATCCTTTGCCAGAGGGATTCGCCCCCGAAGCTTTCGATATACACCTTCATCTTGGGTTCAGTGCCCGAAGGCCTGATAGCCAGCCAGGAACCGTCTCCCAGCAGGATCTTGACTCCGCCCATGGATTCGCTGTTCCCTGGCGCCCTGGTTATAATGGATTTGACGGGGAGGCCGGCTATATCCGAGACATTTAGCGACTCAGGGGATATTTTCTTTAGAATCTGTTTTTGCCTTTCCGTAACCGGGCGATCCGCCCTTTTATAGAAGGGTTCGCCGTGTTGCGGTACTAGTTTATCCCTGTAGATCTCCGCCGGGGTATTACCTGTCCTGGCCAGGATCTCGGCGGCCAGGAGGGTCATGCAGAATCCGTCCTTGTCCGTGGTCCAGGTTGTGCCGTCCATTCGCAGGAAGGAGGCGCCGGCGCTTTCTTCTCCCCCGAAACCCAGACTTCCCTCCAGAAGCCCCTGGACAAACCATTTGAACCCCACCGGCACTTCATACAGCCTTCTTCCCAGGCTGTTTACCACACTGTCTATCATACTGCTGCTGACCAGGGTCTTACCTATAAGGATATCTCTTTTCCACGAGGGCCTGTTTTGTATCAGGTACCAGATGGCCACGGCAAGGTAATGATTGGGGTTCATAAGGCCGCCGGGGGATATTATGCCGTGCCTGTCAAAATCCGGGTCATTCCCCCAGGCGATATCAAACCTGTCGGCCATAGCGATAAGGTTGGCCATGGCAAAGGGTGAGGAACAGTCCATCCGTATCTGTCCGTCCGAATCAAGAGGCATAAAAGCGAAAGCGGGATCCACATGACTGTTGACCACCTCTATGTCCAGGCCGTATTCTTCGGCGATCGGGCCCCAGAAATGGACCCCTGACCCGCCCATGGGATCAGCGCCCATCTTGATGCCTTGTCTTTTGATGGACTCCATATCGATTGTTGTTGACAGAGACCTGACAAATGGGGTGATAAAATCCTGTTTATGGGTTGTGTCAGCCTTTAAGGCCTTTTCATAGGGCACCCTCTTTACATGTGAGTTTCCGGCATCCATTATTTGATTAGCCCTGTCCTCGATCCAGTTCGTCACATCCACATCAGCAGGGCCTCCCTGGGGGGGATTGTATTTGAATCCCCCGTCTTGGGGCGGATTATGGGACGGGGTAATCACCACACCGTCGGCGGGTGCGCCAGGGTTTTGCCTGTTATGTTCCAGTATGAGAAAAGATACCACAGGAGTAGGGGTGTATTCGTCTTTTTCGTGGATAACTGTTTCAATTCCATTGGCCGAGAAGACCTCCAGGCCGGTCCTGAAGGCGGGCACGGATAAGGCGTGGGTGTCAAAACCCATGAATAAGGGCCCTTTTATTCGCCCGGATGACCTGTAGTCGCATATGGCCTGGCTAATGGCGGCTATATGGGGCTCATTGAATGTGCCCCCTAGAGACGATCCCCGGTGGCCGGAGGTCCCGAAGGATACAGGTCCCTGAAATCCATGGGTATAATAGGAGGATACCAGCTCAGGGACATCCACCAGCATGGATCTGGGGGCGGGTTTGCCTGCCAGTTCATGAATGGGCATTTTTAAGGGTCCTTTCAGGATATCGAGATTATATGGTGATCCGGATTATAAAGGAAATTCTACTTTAATAGTCTATTTCCCCAATGTAAATACATATGATCCATCGGTGCTGGTTCATTTTGAAATAATCTTTTTTCAGCAAGTGTTCGTAAAACGTACAATTGCTGTATAAATTTTAAAGCTTCAAAATTAACGGAGGAGAATTTGTACATCTTCGCACATTTCAACTCCAGTTAATTAAATCATTTAATTAACTGAGGGGTGGTCATAAATAATGCTTGACAAAATCCTCTAATATACTAATATTCAATCATATTATTAATATATTGGAGGATGCTATGGTCAATAATAACAGTCCCCTCGTACAAATTTTGCGCCTCGTGGATGAGGTCTACGAAGCGGAAGGACCCAAGCCAATGGCCCGAGGAAGGCCCAGAACCTACCAGGATCTCGTGATCCTGAAGGTATTTATCGTCATGGTCATCAAGCGCATTAAGACTTTCAAGGGATTGCACCGGTACCTCCTTCAGAATCCAACGATTCAACGGCGCTGCGGGCTCCCCTCCCTGCCTTCTCGCAGAACATTAGGCAGGCGCCTGAAATCTTTTTCCCCCCTCGGTCAGGAAACAGATTAGGGCCTTGTCCAGGACGCTGATTGTCAATGGTATCGGTAATCTAAAAGTCAGCGCCGTAGATAAATCGATGTTCAAGGCACAAGGTCCTCTGTGGCATAAGAAGGACCGAAAGAAGGGCATTGTGCCGGAGAATCTGCGTAACGTTGACACTGATTCGGAGTGGGGCTATTCCAAGTATCGGGGATGGATCCAGGGATATGCCATCCATCTTCTTTGTTCGGCCACACCAGGGTTTACCCCCGTTCCGCTCGACGCCGAGGCCGCCACGGCCAACGTGCCGGAGAACAGGATCTTCGAACCGATGATTGATTATTTCCATGATGACACTAAGTATATTGTGGCAGATTCAGGCTACGACGACGGAAAACTTGCTGACAAGTGTGAGTTCAAAAAGAACGATAAATATATTACCCGCCGCCTTGTAGTCCCCATGGAAAAACACAAACACACTGCTTCAAAACGTTTGCCATATATTCGCTTCTTCAAATCGGAGCTAGGACAACATCTGTTCCGATTGAGAAAGATCACTGTGGAGCCAATGTTCGATATACTTAAAACCCTATTCTCTCTAGAACCTGTTTGGATGAAGGGGAAACAAAACGTCCAGGCTCTTCTTCTGCTTAGTGTATTCGTCTACCAGCTCCTACTCCTTTTCAATTTCGTAAATGGAAGACCTGTATCTCATGTGAAATATATTTTGGACGGAGTATAATAATAATGACCACCCCTCAATTAATTACCCCACACGGCAAGCCACCAGGTATCAAGAATTCAGAAGACAGGAGCCAGGAGTCAGAATAACAACACATTATCATATCAATCTTTTCATTTTCCCTTCTGGCTTCTGACTTCTGTCTCCTGACTTCTGCCCTTAAACCCTGCGCCCTGAGCCTTAAGCCTTGCGCCTTCCTTTATCCATCCCAATCAAAGGATAGATAACCATACCCCCCAGCCAGGCGATATCCTCCGCAGACAGGATCATGGAGATACTCTTATCAAACAGGATATTTGCGTCTGCAGGGAACTCCTCGTCTTCTTCCCACAGGATCAGGGCTACGGGCACCAGAGGCAGGACATCTATCATAACCGAAAAATCTCCGTATTCCAGGGGGGTCGCGGCGAAGGCACTTATGGCGAGCTCAACCATACGTGCGGGTCTGTCCCCGAAGGTCTTCAGCAAAGGTTCCTTGGCCCTTTGGATAAAGGAATCCACATAGAATCTTCCATCCGGCAAATCCTGAAAGGATGTCCACTCACCTGTAACAGGCGGCCCCCCTGACGCGCAGGCACCCGCAAGATAATGCAGCAGCAATACTTGCTGCTCAAGCGGAACTTCTCCATCGCCGCCATCATATGAGAATAAAAAATCCGGCCATGAAATACTCAGGTCTCTGTTGAGGAATTTAAGGGAAAGGCCCTGGGGGTCCTTATTGTTCCTTTTTAAGATGGCTCTGGAAAGCTCGGCAATAGTGTCGGGATCCTTGGCTGAGAGTTCCTTGCTGGACAATTCAATGGCGTGTATATAATCATCGATTCTGGCCATTACATCTAAGTTTCCATTTTCAGTAATTGACTATCTTTGTTAACAGTAAGCTGTGAATATTTATGGATTATCCGGCAAATAATTACGCTTAATGATAAAACTATAGCAAGATTGGTGATTATTTATATAAAGTCCTTTCCGTACTCATTAGCCGGATGAACCTTATTTATTGGGAATAATAACAACCTTTTTAAATATACCCTCCCCGTCGCTTCTGGTCTCCACATCCACATCATCTTTAAGGGTCAGATGCACGATGCGCCGGTCATGGGGATTTAGCAGGCCTGTAGCACAAGGCTTTTTTAATGTTTTCGCCTTATCTCCAGTCTTTAGAGCCAATTGTGTCAATGAGTCTGCGCGCCTCTGTCGATAATTTTCCGAATCAACAATAACCCTTACCCTCTTCTCCGTTGTTTTGTTCAAGGATTTATTCACTATATGTTGCAACGCATCAAGGGTTTCGCCTCTTCTTCCTATCAGTAGACCTGAAGTGTCTCCTTCAATATTCAGAGAAATCTCTCCGTCTGTTTTTTCCCCCTTTACCGTTGTCTCCACAGGTAACAGCGCCAAGATACCTTCCAGTATCTCTTTTGCCTTTTCAATCTCGACAAGGTCATCACCACTTTCTGTGTCTTTGGAGTTAACCCTTACCCTGGTCTTTTTCGTGCCGACCAGGCCGAATATCCCGGCCGAACCCGGTTCAATTATATCAATATCCAATTCTTCCGGGGGAAGATTCAATTCCCGCGATGCCTTTTCAATGGCTTCCTGGGCAGTTTTCCCTTCAAATTCATATACTTTCATGTAAACCCTCCTAATTAAGTCGATCCTTTTTTAATACGATATTGCTGGCCTATGGAAAGGATATTATTGGTCAGCCAGTATAGCACAAGACCGGATGGAAAATTGATAAACATTACTGTGAAGATAATAGGTAAAAACATCATGACCTTGGCCTGAGAAGGATCTCCCGGAGCAGGTTGCATCTTTTGCTGGATAAACATTGAGGCCCCCATAAGCAATGTAAGTACAGGTATACCGTATGGAGGAGACATAAAGGGGATCTTGAAGGGGAAATCAAACAATCTGTCCGGTGCAGATAGGTCGTTTATCCAGAGTATAAATGGGGCGTGTCTCAGCTCAATGGAATTCCCTAGAATCCTGAAGAGGGCGAAAAATACGGGGATCTGGATAAGTATGGGCAGACACCCGCCCAATGGATTGACTTTATAGGTCTTGTAAAGCCCCATCAATTCCCGTTGCATCTGCTCCTTGTCATCCTTGTATTTCTCTCTTATCTTTGCCATTAAGGGTTGCAGTTTCTGCATCTCTTTCATTGATTTATAGCTTTTGTGGGTCAGAGGCCAAAACAAGATCTTAATCAAAACAGTCAGCAAAATGATAGAAACGCCGTAATTGTGTGCAAACTTGTTAAAATAAAGCAGGATAAAATGCAATGGTTTCGCGATAATATCAAAAAATCCGAAGTTGATTGCCTCCTCCAGGTTGTGGCCTGTTTCTTCTAAGATACCCATGTCACGAGGGCCCATATAAAGGATGAACCGTGATGGGATACTCTCATAGGGTTGCAGGGAAGTAGCAGGCGCTGCATAAACCGCTTTAACAATACCCGAAGGCAAGAGGCTTCCTTTAAAATCACCCTTTTTTTGATCCTCCGGGATGATGGCGGATATAAAATAACCGTTCTCATAGGCCACCCATTCTATCCTGCCCGAAAGGTATTTATCCTCTTTCAGCTTTTTCGGCTTGATCTCTTCAAGTTCATTCTCCAGCAAAAGGGCTATTCCGGAAAATGCGTAATAACTGCTTTTATCTTCAGGGGGAAGGTTTCTAAGGTAAACCATAATACTGCCATCGCATAATGAATCGGAGTAATTGGTAATCTTGAGAAATATATCAATATAATATCTATCGGCATAGAACCGAAAAGTCTGATCGATTCCAATACCATCCGACCTTAAAACCTTGAAGGTCAGATCCTTTGGCTCGGACTCGGGTGTGAGGACCAAGGACTCCTCACTGACACGGTAAGAGACCTTTTCTTCTCCAGAGGCCATGTCTTCATAAAATCCTATGAAAAAAGAATCTCTGTTATTATTTTCCAGGTTGACTAGTTGTACGGGGGGTGATTCAGGATCTGTTGTGGTTCGATAGTTTTTTAATCTAAAACTGTTTATCGACGCCCCTTTATTAGAAAACATGGCCTGATACAGAGGCGTCTCTACAAGGATCCCCTTCTCTCTGACCAAAGCCCCTTCCTGTGCTTCTGTTATCGGTTCACCAATATCCTGCAAAACTGGCAGATCAATGACCGGAGATTTTGTGGCAGCGGGTATTTCTTCTTTCTTTTCCTCCTGAATATCCGCGCCCTCTGGAACTCCAGGCTCCTGTCTAGGGGCATATATATATGACCATATAACAAGAACCAAAAAAGATAAGGCAAAAGCCAAAACTAACCTTTGTTCCATTTATCAAACCGTCTCCAGAGATGTAGAATGACAGACTTTGAGTCCGAATACCCACCACTTCTAGTCAAGGGGATCATATCCTCCGGGGTGCAAGGGATGGCACTTGGATAGCCTGATCAATGCCATTACTCCTCCCTTGAGCATTCCATACCTCTCGATAGCCAGGCGGGCATACACGGAGCAAGAGGGATAAAAACGGCAGGAAGGGGGGATAAAGGGAGAGATTATCTTCTGGTATATTAATATCAGACAAACAGGTATATATCTTAAATTGAACAAAGAATTATTTATCAAGGCTAATCTCACTAAGCTCCTCGTTTATTTTCCAGTAACCAAGACTTTCGGCACCTTTTTTTGCAACGATGACGATATCATAACCTTTGGGAAACAATTGTTTATTTAATCTGAAAAATTCCCTTAGATGCCTTTTAATCCTGTTCCTTTTTACCGCTTTCCCGATTTTTTTACTTACGGTTATCCCCAGCCTGGTATCGTTTAATCGGTTCTCTTTAAAAATAATGGTAAAATGTGCAGCGTTATACCTTTCCCCAAATCGATTTAGATTGACAAAATCCTTTCGTTTCAATAACCTTCGGCTTTTAGGGAATGAAAGAGACTCCATGAAATGCAATTACACTGATAACCGTTTTCGTCCCTTGGCCCTTCTCCGTTTTATAACCTTTATACCGCCTGAGGAACTCATTCTAGCCCTGAAACCATGGGCACGTGCTCTTTTTATATTGCTTGGCTGAAATGTCCTTTTCATTTTATGTTATCTATATGCCTTCTATCGGATTTTTTTGTTGATTAAAAATTGAAGAGCGATTAAACCGTATAACATAATATTTGTCAAGTTCATAAGTCATTATTTATATATTATATATAGATATGAACATATAATCAATAATTTATGGTTTGATAGACGAAAGGAGAAGATCATGTTGCTTGACCCTATCCTTGGGTTATTCTCCAATGATCTGGCCATCGATTTAGGGACTGCAAATACCCTTGTTTACGTGAAGGGAAAGGGCATAGTCATAAGTGAGCCGTCCGTAGTAGCAGTAAGAAAGGATGCCAAAGGTCTAAATAAGGTCCTGGCCGTTGGTAAAGAGGCAAAAATGATGCTTGGCCGCACCCCTGGGAACATAGTGGCCATCCGTCCCATGAAGGACGGGGTTATCGCTGACTTTGAGATTACAGAGGCCATGCTGCGTCATTTTATTAGAAAGGTCCATAATCGAACTACCCTTGTTCGGCCCAGAATTATTATTTGTGTCCCATCCGGGATAACCCAGGTGGAAAAGAGGGCTGTCCGGGAATCAGCGGAATCGGCGGGAGCAAGAGAGGTCTTTTTGATAGAAGAACCCATGGCCGCAGCCATCGGAGCCGGTCTCCCTATTACCGAACCTATCAGCAACATGATCGTTGATATAGGGGGCGGAACTACCGAGGTCGCGGTTATATCTCTTGCCGGCATAGTCTACAGCAAATCAGTAAGAGTCGGCGGAGATAAGATGGATGAGGCTATCCTGCAGTATATCAAAAGAAAATATAATCTTCTTATAGGCCTTTCCACAGCTGAAATAATTAAGACAACCATTGGAAATGCCTATCCCAGTGATAATGTTGATACGATAGAAGTCAAAGGAAGGGACCTAGTAACAGGCATACCCAAGATCTTGACTATCGACGCAGACGAAGCCAGAAAGGCTATTTCGGAACAAGTGGACACCATAGTGGAGACCGTACGCATCGCGCTGGAACAAACCCCTCCGGAACTTGCCGCCGATATTGTAGACAGAGGAATAGTCTTAACCGGAGGAGGTGCCCTCCTTAAGGGCCTTGATCTCCTTCTCAGGGAAGAGACAAAACTCCCTATTACTATTACAGAGGATTCCCTTTCAACAGTAGTTCTTGGTTCCGGAAAGGCATTGGATAATATCTCCGTGTTAAGAGAAATTATGATAAAATAACAGTTTATCCTTGGGGCTTATAGAATCATTGCTGTTTATCAAACGGATTAAAATATTCTGGATATGGATACTACTCTTATTCTTCGCCCTTTTTTTTATCTCATCCCATTTGCAGGGTGAGAGATATTGGAACCCCTGTGAAAAGTCTATTATCGAAGTGGTAGCCCCCTTCCAAAAATTCATAAAACAAACCGTCAACGTTACTGAAGGATTATGGTTAAAGTATTTTGGATTGATAAATACTCACAATGAAAACATAAGGCTGAACAGGGAAAACGACTCCCTGAGAAGCGTGAAGTATCGATACCAGGAGCTACTTAGAACCAATCAGCGGCTCCAAAGCCTCTTACAATTCAAGGAAAGCACCGACCAACCGGTAATCGCCGCCCAAGTTATAGGGAAGGACCCTACCGGATGGTTTCAATCCGTGATAATAGACAAAGGAGAAAACGCGGGGATAAAAATGAATATGCCCGTGGTAAACGCTGAGGGTGTTGTAGGAAAACTTGTCGCTGTTTCATACAACTATGCTAAGGTCCTTTTGGTGATAGACCAAAACAGTTCCGTGGATTGCATAATACAGCGTTCCCGAGACACCGGTATAGTTAAAGGATTATCATCGAAAGTCTGCCTGCTCGATTATGTGCTTAAGTCCAGTGATGTGAGGGTGGGAGATGTAGTGGTAACTTCTGGTCTGGACCGAATATTTCCAAAGGGCATCCCGGTCGGTGATGTTATTGAGGTTAAAGACCCGCCCGGAGAACTCTTTAAGGATGTTAAGATAACCCCAAGAGTCAACTTCTCAAAATTGGAAGAGTTGTTGGTGATACTTAAGGAGGACCCATTAGCCGGTCAATTAACAGAAAAAGATTAAGCTTTTATATCCTGTGCTGGTTTATCTCCATAGTATTTATTCTGCTAAAAGGAGGCATTGGGAACTATACCATCTTTAAATCCATCGATGTGGATATTATTATAGTTCTTATTGCCTATCTCCTGGCGTTCCATGGGGAAACAGGCGCCGGGATCTTTGCATTCGGCCAGGGGTTTATTGTCGACATTTTTTCGGGGGGTATACCTGGGCTTTTTACCCTCCTCTATCTGGTAGCATTCATATGCCTTAGGCTCGTTTCCGGGCCTCTGAATCTCTATTCCACTGGAGGTCAAATTACCATTATATCCTTGATTGTCCTAATAAAGAAATGCTTGATGATCGGTTTGTTATACCTTTTTTCCATGGAAATAGTTTTTTCCGTCTCTGATTTTTTGTTATTCGTGGTCTCAATGATATGTTCGGGTGTGACTGCACCGTTTTTTTTCTATTTTCTGGATCTTTTGGACCGTCTTTTTCTGGGATACGATGAAGATTTCGAAAGCAGATTGCTATTGATAAATTTTAAGAATGAAGCTCCCCACCGCAAGCGGTAGAGTGTAGTGAAGGATTTTCTACTATTCACGGAATCTGGACAATAAAAGGGGTGCCATTTGAGAAGCTCAGGCTTTGATCCAGTTTTGGTAGAGATCTTGAACAGGCGACTTAGGATAGCTATGTTCACTGCCATAGTGATCATTTCCGCCTTGATGTTAAGATTGTGGTTTATCCAGATAGTAAATGGTCCGGGCTATAGATCTCAGTCGGAGAATAACAGGATACATCTTCTGAAGATCCCACCCTTCAGGGGAATGATCCTGGATCGTAACGGAGAGTTGCTGGTTAATAATCGTCCCTCCTATGATCTTTACCTCCTGCCTGAGGATATCAATGATAAAAAGGAGCTTTTGAAAACCCTGAAACTCCTCGTGAATATTAACCCAGAACAGGTTGAGGACAAATTGAAAGGTATCCCCAGGAGATATGCGTATAAACCTAAATTAATCAAAAAGGATATGGAGCGAGATGAATTGGCTGTTATTGAGAGCAATCTGTTTAACTTGCCCGGGGTAATGGTAGAGGTTAGTCCCCAGAGGAACTACATATTTGGGAATTTCGCTTCTCATGTCATTGGATATCTCGGAGAAATAAGTGAAAAGGAACTAAAAAGCGGAAAGTATCCGGATAACAATTCGGGAGACTTTATCGGAAAATCAGGGGTTGAGGCACAATGGGAGAGCTACTTAAATGGTATAGCAGGCGGTATGCAGGTTGAAGTAGACGCGGCCGGTCGGAGGTTGCGGGTTATATCCAATAAACCGGCTGTACCCGGACTGGATATAACGCTTACTATCGACAAAGATCTTCAACTACTGGCTGAAGAGAAACTGGAGGGCAAAAAAGGTGCTATTGTGGTGCTCAATCCCAACAACGGACAGGTTCTGGCCATGGCGAGCAGTCTGGCCTTCGACCCTACCATATTCATCAAGGGTGTGGAGAAAAGCGAATGGGAAAAGATGATCTCCAGCCATAGTTTTCCCCTTCAGAACAGGGCCATTTCCGGACAGTATCCTCCTGGGTCCGTATTCAAGATTGTTGTGGCCCTGGCCGGATTGGAGGAGGGGGTTGTTGATCCCGAGGAAGAGATTGAATGTCCGGGGTACTATATACTAGGTAACCGTACATATAATTGCTGGCAAGAAACAGGACACGGCGCTGTCAAACTGCATAGGGCATTAAAGGAATCTTGCGATGTTTACTTTTATAAAACCGGCAACCGCCTGGGAATAGATACAATAGCTTATTATGCGAAGCTGTGTGGTCTAGGCCAAAAGACAGGGTTTGAACTGGATAACGAAAAGGAGGGGCTGATACCTACAACAGAATGGAAGCTAAAGAGATGGGGCGTTGCCTGGCAGGCTGGTGAGACCATTTCGGCCTCAATCGGTCAGAGCTTTGTGCTAGTAACACCCCTACAAATGGCAAGATTGATCTCGGCTGTATTCAACGGCGGAAGGTTATATCAGCCCAAGATTGTACTACGAATTGCAGATGATAAGGACTATGTGTATCAATTTACACCTACATTAGTGGGGGAAATCGGCGTCCGTGAGGAAAACCTTGAACTTCTGAAGAAAGGCCTTTTTGCGGCTGTTAACGATCCTCAAGGCACCGGGTTCAGCGCCTCTGTCGACGGAGTGTCCATCGCAGGAAAGACAGGGACTGCTCAGGTCATTGGCATTGATACCTCAAGGGCTATAGGTTCGGAAGGCGAAACACCAGAGGAATTCAAAGATCATGCATGGTTTGTATCGGTTGCACCGGTGGAGTATCCGAAAATTGCCATTTCAGTACTTATAGAAAACGCCGGACACGGGGGTACCGTCGCTGCCCCAATTGCCAGGGATCTTATTGCGGAATACATGGACATCCATCAATAAAACAGAATCCACCGTTCATTTTCGGTTCATCTGGTTAATAAGTACGCTAGTTAATGATATCTAAATATCTTGTGCTATATGGGTCATTAAGGTTTTTGGCGTGTCCCTGGTAAAGCAGGGATGATATCTTGATAATAAATCAGCGTAAACCCCGTTGGAATTTCGCACGGGGCATTAGACCCCGCGCGAAAAAGCGGCAAAATTCCAAATTCATCATCCCCGTGCTTCCACACGGGGCTTTCCTACGGGGTAAAGGCCTGCCGGTCATTGGTAAACGGGCAAAGAATGTTATTTGATAGAAGATTACTGCAAAATTTTGACTGGGTCCTGCTTCTCCTTTTAGTCCTGATTGGAATAATAAGCACGGCTAACATGTATAGTGCTTCCTTCTCCATATGGGATGCGGGTGGCTCGCATATCTTTAACAAGCAGCTCTATTTTTTTCTGATAGGTTTTGTGTTATTTCTGATGATGACCACTTTTGATTACCATGCCTTGGAAAGAATGGCCTATCCTATATATTTGTTATCCGTAGCCATGCTTGTCCTTGTTTTACTAAAAGGAGAGATTTACTCCGGTTCCCAGAGATGGCTGAGTTTAGGGGGCATGTCTTTTCAGCCCTCGGAATTCTCCAAGATAGCTTTAATAATTGTGCTCTCCAGATATTTTACCGACCATATCAACTCTACAGGTTACAGATTAAGAGACCTTTGGCAGCCATTTCTACTCATTGCAGTCCCTTTTCTATTAGTACTGAAAGAACCCGACCTAGGAACCGCCTTGATTCTGGTCATAATCTCCCTTTCCGTTATCCTGTTTATGAAAGTTAATTGGAAATCATTCCTGGTTTTTATCACCGCATCACTATTATCTGCCCCTTTTATATGGTTCAACCTTGAAGGGTATCAAAAGAGACGGGTACTCACCTTCCTGGACCCGGATTCAGACCCCCTGGGGGCTGGTTATCATATTATCCAGTCCAAAATAGCTGTCGGATCAGGCCTCTTATGGGGAAAAGGCTTTTTGAAAGGCACCCAAACCAGATTACACTTCCTGCCTGAACAGCATTCCGACTTTGCTTTTTCTGTTATGGCCGAGGAATGGGGATTTATAGGTTCGGCCTTTCTCTTGATACTGTATCTTTTACTCATATTATGGGGAACAAATATCGCCAAGAACTCAAAAGACATATTCGGAACTGTTTTGGCTATAGGAATCACCTCTATTGTTTTCTGGCAGGTTGTCATAAATGTGGGCATGACGATCGGGCTTTTGCCCGTTGTTGGCATCCCTCTTGTATTATTCAGTTCCGGGGGCTCATCTATTATCTCGACTATGCTATGCATGGGTCTGCTAATGAATATAAGTATGAGGCGATTTATGTTTCAATAAATAGTCTTTTACCCCGCCTCTTCCTGCCATAATTCGGTCATGGAAAGTATTGGCGTGCTATTGGTTATTTACATAAAGTCAAGTTGTTACAGAATAATACTGGTGATTTTTCTTGCAAACAAAAATATGATATGATATCTCCCCTATAACTTTATTAGAGTAAAGGACATGAAAAAACGGGACGAAATCAACGCATTCTTGGGTAAGAATACCGAATTTGAGGGCAAATTGTCCTTCAAAGGCGCTGTACGCATAGACGGAGTCTTCAGCGGTGAGATATTCACCGAAGGCACCCTCATTGTCGGCGAGTCAGCAATCATAAAGTCTAATATCCACGTCTCACATCTAATTGTCAGCGGGGAGATCCGGGGTGATATTATTGCTGATAGCAGAATCGAGATACATGCGCCGGGAAAGGTCTTTGGTAATATCCAGGCACCTGTGGTGATTATTGAGGAAGGCGTTATATTTGAAGGGAACTGCAGGATGCAAAAAATGGATAATGACAAAGAGAAAAAAATAAGTGTAATCAGCTGACTCGATCATTCTCTTTACCCCCACGGTCATTACCGCATAAAAAGAACAATAGAAAAAGGAAAGTATGTTGCTATGTTAAGCATAGATCACACAATACTCATCCAGATAGCAAATTTCCTTCTCCTTCTTCTATTATTAAATATTGTCGTATACCGTCCTATTCGAGGCATACTGAACAAGCGGAAGGAGATGATGTCTTCCACCGAGGAACTTGCCAGGAACTGGAGACAAAAGGCTGATAAGAATTCCATGGAATTTGAAGGGAGATTAACAGAGACAAGGAATGAGGGTTTGATGGAAAAGGGAAATCTCAAGTCCCAAGGCAAAGAGAAGAAAAAGCAGATGCTGATGGAGGCGAATGCGTCTGGCGAAGAGGAGATAGTAAGAGCCAAGTCGGATATGCGGGGAAGAATCGCGCAAGTTAGGCAATCCCTCCAGAAAGAGATGGAAACCTTTTCCCGTGAACTGGCGGAAAAGATCCTTGGAAGGGGAATTTGATGTCAGGTACATATGCATTTAAAAGATTGATCTTTTCCGTAATCTTGGTCATTACCTTATCATCTTTCCAAATCACTCCAGCTATTGCCCAAGGAACAGAACAGTCAAACGACAGCCATACCGTTCAAAACTCCGAAAACAACGAAGGAACCCATAAAACCGGCGCTAATGAGGATAATAGGGGAGACCTAACCGACCTTTTTTACCGATTCATCAATTTCACTCTGTTGGTGGTCATCCTCTTTATTGTTGTAAAAAAGACCAAATTAACAGACCAGTTGTCGATGCGTGGTGAGGAAATAAGACAGAGATTGTCTGACCTGCAGAGGGAAAAAGAGGACGCAGAAAACAGGTATCGTGAGACAGAAGCAAGACTCAAGGCCTTCGAGATAGACAGGAAAGAGATCCTCGAGCAATATAAAAAGGAAGGATTGGCCGAAAAGGATAAGATCATTTCCCAGGCAAGAGAGAGTGTAAAACAGATCCTTGAACAATCGGAGCTTACTATACGGCAGGAGATACAGTCCGCTAGGGATCGATTGAAACGGGAAGTTGCCGGACTTGCCGCGCAGAGGGCCGGAAAGATAATCGATAAAGAACTGGATGAAAAGGATCAGGACAATTTGGTTAATGAATTTATAGAAAAAGTGGGTAAAGCAAATTGAGCAACTGGAGACTATCCAAGCGATATGCAAGGGCCCTGTTTACTTTGGGAAAGGAGGAAGACTCTATACAGGAGTACGGTACAGAACTTGAGGAGTTTACCAGGTACTGCAGGGAAAACCCCGAATTCCGGCAAGCGGTCTCTAATCCCATTTTTGCAGTGGAAGATAGAAAAAAAGTACTTCAGTTCGTGTTGGACCGGAGTGACTTCTCCGTTGTGGTAAAAAGTTTTTTAAAACTCCTCTTGGATAAAGACAGGATGGGAAATATAGAAGAAATATCCCTCTATTATAATCGTTTAACCGATGAGGTATCAAATATCGCACATGCGGAGATAATTACCGCCAGACCGTTTAAAAAGAAAACGCTGGAAAAGGTATTGAAAACACTAGAGGAGTTAACATCCAGAAAAATTATACCGGATGTGAAAATTATCCCGGACCTTATCGGAGGCATTATCGTGAAGATAGGCGACCTGGTTTTGGATGGAAGTGTGAAAGCCCAGCTTGAGGGGCTTAAAGAATCTTTTAAGAGGGGTGAATAGGACTGATGGACATAAGAGCCGAAGAGATAAGTCAGGTAATAAGGGAACAAATCAAGAATTATGAGAAAAAGATAGAGGTAAGCGAGACCGGGATAGTTCTATCGGTAGGCGATGGCGTTGCCCGGGTCCACGGGGTAGAGAATGCCATGGCCATGGAAATGCTCGAATTCCCCGGTGGGATATTCGGTCTGTGTCTGAATCTGGAAGAGGACAATGTCGGTGTTGCTATTATGGGAGATGATACACACATAAAAGAAGGGGACATTGTAAAACGAACCGGAAGGATAGCTGAAATACCCATAGGAGAGGCAGTTCTGGGGAGGATTATCGATGCCGTCGGAAACCCCTTGGACGGCAAGGGACCTATTAATGCCACTGAATATAGAAGGCTCGAAATGGTTGCGCCAGGAGTCATAGCCCGGCAACCCGTTAATGAACCTATATACACGGGCATCAAGGCCATTGATGCCATGACCCCCATAGGCAGAGGGCAGCGCGAACTTATCATAGGCGACAGGCAGACCGGTAAAACAGCGATTGCGGTCGATGCTATTCTGAATCAGAAAAACAGCGACATATATTGTGTCTATGTGGCCATAGGACAGAAAAAATCCACCGTAGCCCAGGTTGTGGATATACTCCGCCGTGAGGGGGCAATGGAATATACTACTATCGTAGCAGCCTGTGCCAGCGATCCTGCTACTCAGCAGTTCATGGCCCCTTATGCGGGATGTTCTATAGCGGAGTATTATAGAGATAGTGGGAAGCACGCCCTGATCGTATATGATGATCTTTCTAAACAAGCGGTAGCCTACCGCCAGGTCTCGCTTCTGCTGAGAAGACCGCCGGGCCGAGAGGCATTCCCTGGTGACATCTTTTATAATCATTCCCGTCTTCTGGAACGCGCCTGCAAGTTGAATGATGAACTGGGGGCTGGCTCGCTCACCGCTCTCCCCATTATTGAAACCCAGGCAGGTGATGTCTCCGCCTACATCCCCACAAATGTAATATCCATCACTGACGGCCAGGTCTACCTTGAACCTGGTCTTTTCTTTTCCGGGGTGCGACCCGCTATAAACGTCGGACTCTCCGTATCCAGAGTGGGAGGCGCCGCCCAGACAAAAGCAATGAAAACGGTTGCGGGGACGCTTCGAACGGAAATGGCCCAGTTCCGGGAATTGGAGGCCTTTGCCCAATTCGGAAGCGATCTGGATAAGGCGACACAGCAACAGCTAAACAGGGGACGACGCCTGGTTGAGGTGCTGAAACAATCCCAATATCAGCCCATGCCCGCTGAGAAGGAGGTAATGATTCTCTTTTCAGCAGCCAACGGGTATCTCGATGAGTGGCCTGAAAACGCGGTATCTGAATATGAGAGCCAGATGCTTGAAAATATGGAGGCCAAGCACCCGGAGCTTTTAAAAGAAATCAAAGAAGCCGGTGTCATCAGCGATGATCTGGGAGAGAAATTAAAGAATGTCCTAGATGATTTTAAGTCAGTATTTCAGCCTTCTAGTTGACGGTGTGCTGTTAAATAGTCACATTAATTCATAATCAGATTATTAATGCCTTTACATGATTTAACATCTTAACTGCTAAAATCCTTAAACCGGCTTTACCTGGACAGAGATATAGATGGCAACACTGAGAGATATACTAAGGAAGATAGGCGCCGTAAAAAAAACACAGCAGATAACACGGGCCATGAATATGGTGGCAGCTTCGAAGTTGAGAAGCACTCAGACCAGAATGCAAAATTTCGCTCCCTACGCCGCCAAATTCCATGAATTACTGGGTCACCTTTCCAGTCGCATAGATCCTGAGGCGCACCCTTTAATGATAAAAAGAGATGACATTCACAAGGTTGAATTACTTCATTTTACAGCTGACAGGGGCCTTTGTGGAAGCTTCAATAATAGCAGTATTCTTATGGCTAAAAAATGGGTCGATGAACAAAAAAAGAAAGGTAGAGAATATGGTATGACCCTGATCGGGAAAAAGGGAAAAGAATATTTTAAGAAAAGGGGCTTTAATATAATTAACAGTCATATACAGATCTATGAAAAGGTAGACATCTCCTTTATCAATCATATGACCAAGGACTTTACAACAAGATTCATGCATGGTGAGATGGATGAACTCTACATAATCTACACCACTTTTATCAATATAATGCAACAGGAGCCAATCCTCCTCAAGCTGATTCCCGTGGAACCTCTACAGAGCGAGGAACCTGTCGAAGAGCAGGCAGCGGAGTATCTTTGTGAACCCAGCGCAGAAGATCTCCTTATACAGATTCTGCCCAAACACATTGGTGTCCAGATACTAAACGCCTTTCTGCAAAATGAAGTCAGCGAGTATGCGGCCAGGATGGCAGCAATGGATAATGCTACCAAGAACTGCAAAGAAATAGTCCGGGATCTTACATTGATCTACAATAAGGCACGACAGGCGGCTATCACGGCTGAGCTTATGGATATCGTTGGTGGTGCCGAGGCTATTAAAAAGGCCTAAATGTCTTAATAAGAAGGAGGTCTTGTTTAAATCATGAATGAGGGCAAAGTAATACAGGTCACGGGGCCGGTTGTGGACGTCGAGTTTCCAGAAGGAGCCTTGCCGGAGATATTAACAGCCTTACATATAACAAACCCTGCAATTAATGATACCGAAGACAATCTGGTTGTCGAGGTAGCCCAACATTTAGGGGATAATGTAGTCCGTTGTATCGCAATGGACATCACGGATGGCCTTGTCAGAGGCACTAAAGCTAAGAATACAGGCAAACCGATTCTCATGCCTGCGGGAGACCCCACGCTCGGCCGCATACTTAACGTGGTAGGCAAACCTGTCGATGGCAAAGGCCCGGTTGAAGCCACTGAATATCTTCCTATTCACAGACACTCCCCCCTGTTTACCGAACAAGATACCTCGGTGAATGTTCTAGAAACAGGTGTTAAGGTTATCGATCTCCTTATTCCCTTTCCCCGGGGCGGCAAGATGGGCATGTTTGGGGGAGCCGGGGTAGGCAAGACCGTGGTCATGATGGAGATGATCCATAATATCGCCATGGAGCACGGCGGGATCAGCGTTTTTGCCGGTGTAGGAGAAAGGACAAGGGAAGGAAATGATCTATATCTGGAGATGAAGGAATCCGGTGTTTTGGAAAAGGCGGCCCTCATATATGGCCAGATGACCGAGCCTCCGGGCGCCCGGGCAAGGGTGGCCTTGTCAGCCCTCACTGCAGCGGAATATTACCGCGACGAAAAAGGCCAGGACGTCCTTCTCTTCATTGATAACATCTTCCGTTTTATCCAGGCTGGTTCGGAAGTATCGGCCCTTCTAGGCAGGATACCTTCAGCGGTGGGTTATCAACCTACCTTGGGCACGGACCTCGGAGAGCTCCAGGAAAGGATTACCTCAACTATAAAGGGTTCCATTACCTCCGTGCAATGTGTGTATGTCCCGGCGGATGACCTTACAGACCCCGCGCCCGCAACGACATTTGCACATCTTGACGGCACAGTCGTTCTTTCCAGACCTATTTCCGAGTTGGGCATCTATCCGGCGGTGGATCCCCTTGACTCCACCTCCCGTATCCTTGACCCGAACTATCTGGGCGAAGAGCATTATAGGGTAGCCAGGCAGGTCCAGCAGACCCTTCAAAAATACAAAGATCTTCAGGATATTATCGCTATCCTGGGGATGGATGAACTCTCTGATGAAGATAAAATTACTGTTGCAAGGGCGAGAAGGATACAGCGTTTCCTGTCTCAGCCCTTTCATGTGGCCGAGGTTTTTACCGGCACAAAAGGCAAGTATGTCCCAGTGGAAGATACCATTAAAGGGTTCCAAGAAATCATTGAAGGAAAACATGATGACCTGACGGAAGGAGCCTTTTACATGGTCGGAAATATTGATGAGGCCAGGGAAAAGGCGGAAAAGATGTCTGCGGGTCGCAAATAAAGGATATGTAAGGATATGGGGACGCTACTTCTAGAGGTCGTAACACCAAAAGGTGTTCTGGTGAGCCATAACGTTGATATGGTGATTGCTCCCGGAGCCGAGGGGGAGTTTGGGGTCCTGCCGGGGCATATAAATTTCCTTTCAGCCATTGTCCCGGGAAAACTCCGTTTCGATTACGGGGGCAAAAGTGAATACGTGGCAGTCAGCTCAGGCTTTGCCGAAGTCTCGAGCGGTAGATTATCAATCCTTGCAGATTCCGCTGAAAAGGCTTTTGATATTGATATTGAGCGGGCCCAACGAGCCATGGAAAGGGCAAAAAAAAGACTGGAAAAAGACAGAAGTTCTAAGGCTATTGATTTCCAGAGGGCTGAGACAGCCTTAAAGAGGGCGATATCCAGAATAGAGGTCACGGAGAAAGTACAATAAGTAACCCGTCCTATAAAAATAAGGTTCATCCGGTTAATGAGTACGGAAAGGACTTTATATAAATAATCACCAATCTTGCTATAATTTTATCATTAGGTGTACTTATTTGCCGGATGATTCAGAAATGATAGCAAAAAGGAGGCAAGCGGTTAGCTTGCCTTTTTTATTGACTTTTTTACCTATTAAAAGATAACATTAATAAAATGGTTTAACTCCAAGCGTGACGATGTGGTTAAAATCAAAGTTTTTGCGAGGTAAAAGTTTTTCTGATTTTGGAATGACATTGTTATTTCCCGTTCGCGGGAAAAGACACATGATTAGGCTCAGGAAATAGAAGGAGCAGGATGGCAGAACTAAATGAAATGGACTATTTCAAGGCCTTGGAAGAAAAAGTGGGCGCACTTATAGCGGAAATAAAATCGTTAAGAGGAGAAAGGGAATCATTGAAGGAAAAGATCCGTCAACAGGAAAAGAATATCTCGGATCTTTCCGGGGATATGGCAAGATTAAAGGGTTCCAGGGATAAGGCAAAGGAAAGGATAGCGTCTATCTTGCAGAAGATTGAACAGATGGACATATAGTGATACGGAGCGTTGGCATTGGATAAGCCAGTAAAAGTAAAGATCCTTGATAATGAATACCTCATTAGGAGTGATGAGAAGGATCCTGAAAAGGTTTATAAGATAGCGGAATATGTTAATAAAAAGATCAAAGAGATTGATGACAGCAGTGAGGGTCTTTCTGACAAAAAGACGGTTATTTTGGCTGCCCTCAATATTGCCGGCGATTATTTCCAGGTTTTGAAAGAGCGAGATGACCTTTTGATCACTGTCCGTAAACGTTCAGAGGCATTGATCTATAATATTGATTCCCTGATAGGCTGAATAGTCCCCTCATTTTCTCAAAAAGATGTTTTTATAGATAAGCTAAATTTATGTAATATGTCGGGGAAAAAGTGATAGCGAGAGGGGGAGTTTGAGGAATGTGTTTTACTGATAGTGCTAGGGTGAATGACCTATTAATATAGCTTAAATATTATTTAAAATATATTTAAACTATGAGTAAATATTTTAAAACATAATAATAGATATTAAGCTATGTACTGTATTAATTCGGTACTTTAAATATCCCTTTCTTTTTACAATCAGGTCCATCCTTTACTATCTTTTATCACTTCCTTGGCCATCCCTCTGGTTCATTGAATCAACAAAGAGCCCTTTGTTCTTTATGTTTTTTTTGTGATAGCTGAAGGCTGATTGCGCCTCGATTGAGCCATCCGGCAAGCCGTTCGACAAGCTCACGGTCCTGAGCCATTCGGCCTCGAGCTCATGGCCGAGAGGCAAAGTCGAAGGACTCACGGTCCTGAGTATTGTCGAAGGACTCATGAGTCGTTCATGGCCGAGATACTTTTCGAAGTCTGACAGCGCACCCGTAAAAACTTAGTCTATACATGAGCGCTGGTTACCAGGCATCAAGCCTTTAGACAATAATATGTCTTATTGACTTGCGCGTGTCTGATACAAAGGAGGATAATTAATTATGATAACAACCCAAATGATTATCTCCGCTTCCACGGGGATCATTTTAGGCATAATTCTGGGTTTCTGGCTGTACAAAAGGATAACGGAAAAAAGATTGGATTCCTTAAATAACTATTCAAAGAATATTATTAACGACGCCCACCGACAGGCCAAAACAATCAAAAAAGAGGCTATCCTTCATGCCAAGGATACCATTTACCAGATAAAACTTGACCTTGAAAAGGAGACAAAGGAAAAACAATCCCTGCTACAGGCACAGGAGAAGCGGCTGTTTAATAAGGAGGAGAGTTTAGATAAGAAGATCCATCTGTATGAAAGCAGGGAGGCTTCGCTGTTAAAACGTGAAAAAGACACCATACAGAATGAGAATGATCTAAAGAAGAAACATGCTGAATATGAAGACCTGATAATTCAGCAACGCAAGCAATTGGAAAGGACAGCCGGGGTATCCAGCGAAGATGCTAAAAGGTTGCTAATCCAATCAATGGAGAATGAAGCAAAGCATGATTCAGCAAAATCTATCCGAAAGATCGAAAACGATGCCAGAGAGATGGCCAAACGAAAAGCTCAGGAAATTATTGCTCTGGCGGTAAAGAGGTATGCTGGTGAATACGTGGCCGAAAAAACCGTGTCGGTGGTTGCCTTGCCTAATGAAGAAATGAAGGGCAGGATCATTGGGAGGGAAGGAAGAAACATCAGGGCGATTGAAGCGGCTACGGGAATTGACCTTATTATAGATGACACCCCTGAGGCAGTAATACTTTCCGGCTTTAACCCTGTGCGCAGGGAAGTGGCGAAGGTCTCCTTGGAGAGATTGATAGAAGATGGAAGAATCCACCCCGCCCGGATAGAGGAAATTGTAAAAAAGGTGGATAAGGAGATAGAAGCCAACATCAAGGAGGCGGGAGAACAAGCGACCTTCGATGTCGGGGTCCACGGTATAGATCCAGATCTTATCAAGCTGCTCGGCAGGTTGAAATACCGTTCCAGCTATGGCCAGAATGTCCTTCAGCATTCAAAAGAGGTGAGTTTTATCTGCGGGGTTATGGCATCGGAACTGGGAGTTAATGTTAAAAAGGCCAAAAGGGCGGGATTACTACATGATATTGGAAAGGCGGTGGATCATGAGGTGGAAGGTCCCCATGCCTTAATAGGGGCGGATCTGACCAAGAAATATGGCGAGTCAAACGATGTTGTCCACGCCCTGGCCGCCCATCATGAGGATATAACCCCGGAGAGCATCCTTGCCATTCTTGTCCAGGCTGCAGATACCTTGTCGGGTGCGAGACCGGGAGCTCGACGAGAAATGCTGGAATCCTATATAAAACGACTGGAGGATCTTGAAAAAATCGCCATGTCCTTCAAGGGAGTCAGCAGATCATTCGCAATCCAGGCTGGCCGTGAAATCAGAATAATGGTTGAAGGGGAAAATGTCTCTGATGATCAATCCGTTATCCTTTGCCGGGACATCACAAAGAAGATAGAAAAGGAACTCTCCTATCCCGGTCAGATAAAGGTAACGGTAATCCGCGAGACAAGGGCGGTGGATTATGCCAGGTAGGAGTAGGGTGAGGTAAAAGAGCCAAGAATTTGTGCTTAGTATTTGTGGTTCATCCGGTTAATGAGTACGCTAGTTAACAATATCTGATTATTTTTCGCTATATGGGCCATGGGGTTCTCTTTTAAAAGGCGAACTCGTTTATGTGCAATGACTCCGCATAAAAACCAAACGAGGCGGGCGGGTAGCCTTTTCTACACTTGGCTGTACTCGAGAGTTTTGTATTACCTCATAAGTATTCCGCCCGCCTGGGTGGCACCTTACGTAATCAGCATGCTGTTAATGTTTTCGCCGCCTAAAAGAGAACCCCATGGGCCATTAAGGTATTTATAATAAGGTTTAATCTTTTACTTCTTTACGGACTCATTAACCGGATGAACCGTATTTATCAACCTTGATAAGGGGGAACTAAACTCTATGCAAACGACTCTATATAATAAAAACGGGGAAGCAGCAGCCTATGTTACCGACGATTATCATAACACCATATACCTATGGGACGGCTCCCCTGTTGCCTATCTGTATGATGATGAGCACGTATACGGGATAAACGGTCGTCATCTGGGCTGGTTTACAGGCAATATCCTATTTACCGATAACGGCGAAAGGATAGGTTTTACAGCAGGGGCTTGTCCTGTCTCCATCGCTAAGGAGCCACAGAAGGCGGAGAAGATGATAAGGAGTGAGATACAGCCTCGCTGGAAGGCCCCACCTTTTCCAAAACTGGATTTCAATTTGGCTGAACAGGATTTAACTGAACTGCTCAGAGAGGGAGAGCCTATCCCGTCGCCGAAAAAAGAATCATCAGAAAAATCCCAAGGTGATATCCAATGACCTGCCCCTGGAGTTGGTGTCTGCCCAATCCTGAAAATATCTATTAATTGAACATCTACCCTGTATCAGGAGAATTTTTGGATCCCATCAGCAGACTAGAATCATTAAAGGACTATCCCTCTCTTAGATGTTTACAGGATTATCAATTTAGTGATATAAGGTTCCTATTATCAAATCATTTTGGAAAGGCCAATACCTATGACCAATACGGTAAAAACCATTTACCTGTTGGACGGAAATTCTTATATCCACCGTGCCTATCATGCCATAACCACACTCTCAAATTCACGGGGATTGAGAACAAACGCCATATTCGGCTTCACCAAGATGCTGCTCAGACTATTCGAGGAAAAAAAGCCTGAATACCTTGCGGTTGTCCTTGACAGCAAAGAACCCACCTTCAGACACAAGATATATAAGGACTATAAAGCTACAAGACCCCCCATGCCCGAAGAACTGGTGGAGCAATTACCCTATATCAATAAAATTGTTCAGGGCCTAAGTATCAACATTTTTGAAAAGCCGGGATATGAAGCGGATGACATCATAGGCACACTGGCAAGAGTGGCAGAAGAAAGGGATTACAATGTAGTAATCGTGACCGGTGATAAAGACTTCAGGCAGGTGGTATCCCACAAGACGTCTCTGTGGGATACGATGAAAGACAAATACACGGACTACGACACCTTAATCCAGGAATACGGGATCGAACCAGGCCAGATGGTGGACCTGATGGGACTAGCCGGTGACAGTTCGGATAACATACCGGGAGTTCCCGGAGTAGGAGAAAAGACCGCCGCCTCCCTTATAAAAGATTTCGGGACCCTTGAAAATGTCTATCAGAACCTGGATGAGATAAATAAAAAGAAACTGAAGGAAAATCTGCAAAAATCTTATCAGGACGCCGTGCTGAGCAAGAAACTTGTTACCATTGAAAGACACGTACCCCTTAATGAGGATATAGAACGGTTGAAGGTAGGGACACCGAGAAGGGATGAACTGTCCGAGATTTTCAGGGAGATGGAATTCAAAGGGCTATGGGATCAATTTGCTCAGCGTCAGGATAATATTGATGAGGACTACAGGCTGTGCATTTCCAAGGAGGATGTCCTGGAATTGGTAGATATGATTAAAAGCAAGGGCATGGTCTCCATGGATACCGAAACCACCAGCATCGACCCACACCAGGCTAAACTGGTCGGGATATCATTCTCCCTGAGCGAAGGGCAGGCCTTTTATATCCCCATGGGTCATGTGTATCTTGGAGCGCCCCAGCAGTTAAATATCGAAATGGTTCTTGAAATACTCAAAAGTGTCCTGGAAGACGGCAGGATCAGTAAGGTGGGGCAGAACATAAAATACGATGCCCTTGTCCTCAAACACCATGGGATAAACCTCAATGGTATCCATTTTGACACTATGATCGCTTCCTATGTCATTAATCCCGGACTCAGACAGCATAACCTCGACTATCTCGCCGGGCATTACTTGAACCATAAAATGATTCCTTACCACCATGTCGTGAGGAAGGGAAAGGCCGAGGAGAATTTCTCCGGAGTCGATGTGGATCTGGCAAGGGTATATTCCTGCGAAGACGCGGATATCACTTTAAGACTGATGTCTATCCTGGATCAAAAGCTTGAGGAGGATATGAATAAGGACCTTTTTTATAACCTGGAAATGAGGCTGTTGCCGGTGCTGAAGGAAATGGAATTTACAGGGATAAAGATCAACGTCCCGTTCTTTAAGGAGATGTCGGAGCGTTTTGCTAAAAAGATTAATGAAACACAAAAGAAGATCTTTGAAGAAGCAGGCATGGAATTCAACATAAACTCTCCCCGGCAACTGGGTTTTGTCCTCTTTGAAAAGCTCCGGCTGCCAGGCCAGAGAAAAACTTCCCGGACTAAATCCCTCTCCACAGATGTAAGGGTGCTTAATAAGCTGGCCCTATCCGACTTTGTTATACCAAAGCTTATCCTGAAGTATCGGACCCTGTCCAAACTCAAGTCCACATATCTGGACGCCCTGATAAAAATGATAAATCCCTCAACAGGCAGGATACATACCTCCTTTAATCAGACCGTAACTGCAACCGGTCGCCTCAGCAGTAGCAACCCCAATCTCCAAAACATCCCCATAAGGGGGAAAGAGGGAAGGGAGACACGAAAGGGCTTTGTGGCAGAAAGCGGTCATCTTTTTGTCTCGGCGGACTACAGCCAGGTGGAATTGAGAATATTTGCCCATTACTCCGGAGATAAGACCCTTATCGAGGCATTCAGACAAGGGGAAGACATCCATTCCCGCACCGCCTCCGAGCTCCTGGGTGTCCCCATGGACGATATAACAAGCGATATGCGCAGGATAGCAAAGGCCATTAACTTCGGAATCATATATGGCATGGGGTATCGCAAGCTGAGTGATGAGCTGGGTATAGATACCAGTACCGCTAAAGAATATATTGACTCCTATTATAAAAGATACGAGGGAGTAGCAAGATACAGGGAAGAGATGACAAAGATTGCCCTGGAAAAAGGTTACACTACGACCCTGTTTAACAGAAGGAGATATCTGCCGGATATCAAGAGTGAAAATAACAGGCTCCGTTCAGAGGCCGAGCGCGTAGCAGTTAACACGCCCATTCAGGGAACCGCCGCCGACCTTATCAAAAAGGCCATGATAAACATCCACTTGAGAATACAAAAAGAGGGCTTCAGAAGCAAGATGATCCTGCAAGTCCACGATGAACTGCTCTTTGAAGTGCCTGAAGACGAGGTGGATATAATCACTCCTGTTATCAAAAAGGAGATGGAGGAAGTTCACGAACTGGAGGTCCCTTTAAAGGTCGATATCCACAGCGGGAGGAACTGGGATGAGGCCCATTGAACACGCTTATCCCCTGCCCTCCTGCACGAGCCTGGCGCCGCTTCTATTTGAACCTATCATCTGATTTTCTGCCCGAGACGATTCCCTTGGCCTTTTCAAGCCACCCTGTGCGTATTTCCACCTGGTCGCCAAATTCAGGGACATAAGGCTTGATGTCCAGAAGTGGAGTGCCCTCCAGTATGTCTACGTTCCGGATATACAACACGCCCTGTTCTATCCTGTCCAGTTGGACCACGGAGATGCCTATGGGGTTCGGACGGTTGGGAGCACGGGTGGCAAATAGTCCCCGGGGCTCCGAATCCATAAAGGGCACGACACGGGGTTTGGGTGAACGGCTTCGGTGGAAGTGATACAGCAGGATAACATGTGAAAAGCCGTCAAGATCCCTGAGCCCGGGACGGAAAGCCTCGAAAACCTCAACTGTTCCTTTTACCCCTATGGCGCCGCTCGGCTGGATCGGCATGTCTTCGCGTCCAATAAATGGCGAGTGGATGATCCCTATCTGTGTATATTCTATCTTCATTTTCCTCCGCCATGATGGAAGCTCATCCCCCTAACACGCAACTTTCTTGTTGATATCTTATAAGCAAAGATTCCAACCGGGCATGGTTTCTGTTAACTCAAGTTTTGACTGAAAATACATCTTTCAACCATGAACACGCTTCGGACATAGCTTCGCGGGACTGATCAAGGAGACCGACAAAATTGAAAAAGCCATGAATCATGCCTTCATAACGAGTGAGCCTGACCGGAACAGCTGCCGATTTCAGACGTGCTGCATACATCTCACCCTCATCGCGCAGGGGGTCGCACTCACCGGTGATCACAAGGGCCGGCGGCAGGTTTGATAAATCCTCGGCGCGCATGGGGAATGCGTAGGGATTATCAGCCTCGGACTCGTCATTAAGGTAGTGACCTATGAACCATTCCATATCTTCAATAGTAATAAAATACCCCGAATTTTCCCTAAGTGAAGGGGTGCCTGGCTTGTAGAAATCGGTAGCAGGATATATCAATAGCTGACCGCAAAGGGAAGGGCCCCCTTGATCACGGATTCGCAGCGCAGTCACGGCGGACAGGGTGCCTCCGGCGCTATCACCGGCAACCGCCATGCGTTCCGGATCTGCCCCCATATGAGAGGCGTGTTCGGCCGCCCATCGGGTCGCTGCCAAGGCATCATCTGTCGCGGCAGGAAACTTATTCTCCGGAGCCAGCCGGTATTCCACCGACATCACCACACAGCCCGTGCCGTCACAAAGCTCACGACATATCGGGTCATGGGTATTAAGATCGCCCAGTACGAAACCTCCCCCATGAAAAAATACAACAAGAGGAAAAGGACCTGTTCCATTAGGCGAATAGACACGTATCATTATATCTCCTGCAGGACCGGGAATCATACGGTCAGCGACTGACGCCACAGGTCTGGGAGGGCCGGTCTCCCGCATCGAGTTCAGAATCATTTGTCTCGCCTTTTCAGGAGACATGCCCGACACGGGTTTCATTCCCATGTCCCCCATTTTTTTCAGTACATATTCGGCCTTTGGATCGATTGGCATATTTTTCTTTACCTTTTTACACAATTATCACCAGCCAGCGCTTTAAATAATTAGGATCCGATGTCTGCGAGGTTTACGCCGATATTATCTGATATCTATCAACATTACAAGTCCCTTCAGGGGTCGATCAACCCTTGAATCATGGAGTCCTCGAACCCTATGTGGATAATCATCAAGATTAGGTGTTCGGCCAAAGGCAAGGTTGTTTCAAATGGAGCCCCACGGGTAAACCCTTGGTCTTCTGCGAAGGCGGATAACGTTTAATCTTTTACTTCTTTATATACTCATTAATCGGATGAACCAAGAAATATCATGGCTGCATAAAGGTATCGCTAATATCCGGTCACACCTGTTCTTTTCAATACGACATCTATAGTATTCCGTGGACGTGGTCTTATTTTCAAGGGTTTGGCAAACCTTTTCCTGTTGGCAACGGCATATTCTGCCAGGGGTTCTGGTGGAGCAAACCCTTGAAAATAAGCCCACTGCATGCCTTGGGTGGAATTCTTTTTGAGATGTCGTCTTTCCAAGAACAGCCGTGACCTCAGGTAAGGCTTGGCACTGCGGCGAAGGGCTGTTCCTTTTTGGAGTAACTATCGGGAGGGCGCTGTTATTTCAGGGGGTTACGGGTGGGGGACCCCCTGGCCCCGAAGGGAACCGAGGGGAACAGCGGAGGGGGTAGGCATCCCACGGCCGTAACCTCTTGAAATGACCAGCCCGGGAGATACGGAACTAAGAAAAGGGACAGCCCTCCGCTCACGGCCATTCTTTTCAAGACGACATCTATGGCGTTCAGTGGACGTGGTCTTATTTTCAGGGGTTTGGCAAGCCTTTTCCTGTTCGCAATGGTACATTCTACATGGTGTCCTGGTGGAGCAAACCCTTGAAAATCAGCCCACTGCATACCTTGGGTGGGATCCTTTTGGAGATGTCGTCTTGAAAAGAACACCCGTGACCTAGGGTTTTGCAAATCTGTTTTTGGACAACAATTATTATTATATATGTTCCATAGGTTGGTCGAGCTCGGATCTTGCCAAGCCTCTAAACTCCATTATCTGGGGTATAACCATACTCATAGCAAGGATAAAACCAAGGATCTCCGTAAGAGGCCAAGCCAGAAATACACCTTCCAAATGAAAGAACCTCGGCAGTATAACTATTAGGGGTAACAGGAATATTACCGGTCTCAGGGTAATAATGAAAGCTGTTTTAGCCTTTCCCAAAGCCTGGAACATGGATATGCCGGAGATGATGAATCCTGTAAAAAAGACAGAGGAAAACACGAACTTGGCAGCGTAATTGGTCATGACGATAAGATCCTTTTCAGTTGTAAAGATACGAACGATAAACCCAGGATTAAAGAAAAGAAGCCCGAATAAGGCAAGACCAAAGCAAGTCATAGTAATCAGTACAATTTTTATAAGCTTGAGCGCTCGGTCATATCGCCCCACACCGTAATTAAATCCCAGTATCGGCTGGAGCCCCTGGCCCACGGAAATCCCAGGCATGGCTACGAAGATCATCAGCCGATTGACTATTCCATAGGCGGATACAGCGATATCACCACCGTAGGCAACAAGCATCCTGTTTATAAACAATATGGACAGACTCGAGGCACCTACGGTCAGAAACGACGAGGAACCCACGGCAAGGATTTCTCTGAATATATCCCATTTAATAATCAGGCTATTCAAGCGGATGTTGATGAAACTCTTGCCGAGATAATAATAGCCGAGCAAAAACGAGACCGCCAGAAGCTGTGCTATTAAGGTGCCGATAGCGGCCCCCCTAACTCCCATATCCAACAACACGATAAACACCAGATCAAAAAAGATATTGGAGAAGGCGCCTATAGTCGTCCCTGCCATCGCGACACGGCCGTTTCCTTCCGACATTATAAGACCATTCGTGGCCATGGCCAGTGTCTGAAAGGGGAGTCCGAAAAGAATAATAGTAAAGTAGTCCCTGGAATAGGGGAGGACCTTTTCCGACGCACCCATCATACTCAACAGGGAATCTTCATTTGACAGTGCGACTATTATCAAAATGATCAACAGTACCACAATGGAGAATATGGCATTCCCGAGAGCGCGTTCGGCCTTGTCTATATTCCCGGCTCCTATAGACCTTGATATAAGAGATGCGCCGCCCACCCCGAACATCAAACCGATTCCCATGCAAAACATTTGAACCGGAAAAACAATGGATATCCCGGCAATTCCCAGGGAACCCACAAATCTCCCGATAAAAAAGGTGTCTACAATATTATAAAGGGCGGTAACAAATATACCTATAAATGCCGGAAAGGCCAGCTTGAGCAATAACTTGCCTATTCGATCATCATCAAGCACACTGGGATTTTTATCCATAGATTTAAACGCTTTTCTTTCATCTCAGAGAATATATGAATACTAAATCTTTCTAACAAAAACGCCTCCATCTTCTTATACCCCCTCCCCTTTCATCCTCTATCAGACTTGCTTTGATAGGGGTAAGCTGTTAGGATATTTTTCGGACGTTTCTCGTTGCAATTATGTTGCAGGAAAGACCCGCAACCTCCTCTATTATTATATCCCCTATGTTGACAGGGGCCTTCACCCTGAAGGCCTTGATCTCCTTCATAACATCAAATATATTCTTAAGAGGTATCGGGGTCTCCGTCCTCACACTCACCAATGGAAGTTCGCCTTTTTCCACTAATATACTACTGGAAATGGTCCTCATAGGATTGACTATCTCCTGCCTGGCCCATTCAACCCCTTTTTCGCACAGATTACCGCTGACATCCTTTATAATAATCTGTTGCCCCTCTTCAATCTCAACCTCCAACCGGCATCCATTGGGGCATAAAACACATGTCAGTTCCTTTTTGCTCATTCCACGGAGACCTCCAGTGACATGGCATCCTGAATTTTATCGACCTTAACATTCATTCGAATCATCTCCGCCGGATGCAGGCGAACCATCTTTTTTCTTTTTACCTTTCTTTTCCCCTCCCGGACTAGAACAGCTCTATTCCGGAAAGGCTCGCTCACACGAAGGGAAAGCACAAAGTCTTTTTCCCCACCTACCCTCTGGGGCAGTACATATCCCACGCCGTTTCCGGGCTTGATATCGATATGTGATTCGGCCGGCCTCATATCGCCCTTCAAAAAGGCCGCGGTGTTCCGACCGACCGTTTCAGCCTCTTCAGAGACATAATCAACCAGATCATGTACATGCAGCACATTGCCGCAGGAAAATACGCCCGGTCTGCTGGTCATGAATGCATCATCAACATAAGCCCCACTGGTCCTCGATTCTATTAAGATGTCCGCGCCCCTTGTCAACTCATTTTCCGGTATCAGGCCTACCGATAACAGGAGAGTGTCGCATGCTACATGTCTTTCCGTGCCCGGAACAGGTCTTCTGTCAGGCCCTATTTCGGCTACGGTGACTCCTGTCACTCTTTCTTTACCATGTATGTCTATCACGGAAGTACTTAAATAGAGGGGGATTCCATAGTCATTCAGACACTGTTGTATATTTCTGGGCAACCCGCTGGCATAGGGTAATATCTCGAAAACAGCCTCTACTTCAGCGCCTTCCAAGGTCAGTCTTCTGGCCATTATCAGGCCTATATCGCCGGAACCCAGGATAACAATCCTTTTCCCAATCATGATATTTTGCAGATTAATAAAGGTCTGCGCCGCTCCCGCCGTATATATCCCTGCCGGCCTGGTGCCCGGTAGGCAAATCGCGCCTGCGGTCCTCTCCCTGCATCCCATGCCGAGTATCACTGCGCCCGCACTTATCCTTCTAAATCCCGTTTTGGAGCTTATATGAAGGACATGTCCCCCCTCCATGGAGAGAACAATGGTTCCTAGCATCCTCTGGATAGCCAGCGCATCTAATCTGTCGATGAAATGCTGTGCGTATTCCGGGCCGGTAAGGGCCTTGCCGAATCTATGCAATCCGAATCCATCATGGATGCACTGGTTCAGGATACCCCCCAGCCTTCTATCCCGTTCGATTAAAAGGACGTCATCGCATCCGGCTTCCTTTGCCGCTATTGCAGCGGCAAGGCCAGCAGGGCCGCCGCCTATAACCACCAGGTCGTGTTTCAAAGTCTGCATAAAATCTCTCCACTCAATTATCTCGCCCTCCCTGTAAAAAGCCTCGATTCCGGCCTGTTCAAAATAAAATCTTCCAGCCTGTACCCGAAATCTTTTTCCAGTATCTCCACTATCCTGGGAAGACAGAATCCGCCCTGGCATCGGCCCATCGTTGCCCTTGCCCTGTACCTTATTCCGGCGATAGTTTTGCAGCCCAAAGGGTTCTGAATGGCTTCCAGGATTTCCCTTTTTGTCACCTGCTCGCAACGGCACACTATCTCTCCGTAATCAGGATCCTGTGACGCTAGATCGGCCCTCTCTTCGGCCGGCAATTCCGAAAACATTCCAAGTCTTCCAGGTCGTTCAGAAATAAACGATTTCTTTTCCTCCAGCGCAATCCTCTCTGCAACCATATCTTTTATCATTAGGCCGATAGCCGGGGCGCATGTCAGACCCGGGCTCTCTATGCCTACCAGGTTGATAAATCCTGGCACATCTTTACGACTCTCAATCACAAAATCCTTATACCCTTTTTCTTCCGGGGATGTCTGCTTCGCTCTCAAGCCTGAGAAACTGCGTATAAAATCGGAAGTGGAAAGCATGGGGAGGAGTTCATGGCCCTCCTTTCTAAGCAGTGCCATTATATTCGACGTGGAGGCGCAGTCATCGTGGTCATCTATATATTCGTTGCTGGGGCCTATCAGGATATTGCCGTCAACCGTGTTGGTAAGATGGATTCCCAGACCGGGCATATTTTCCTTCGGCGCCGGATATACCAGAACGGAGAGGCTCCCTTTAAGCCTTTTGTCAAGGATAAGGTATTCCCCCCTGCACGGGTAAATCCTGTATTCATTTATCCCCAACATCCTGCAGACACGGTCTGAGAAAAGACCTGCCGCGTTTATCAGAATGGTGGTAGTAAATCTGTGCCCATTGCCGGTATTGACCAGAAACCCTTCTTCTTTCCTTTGTATCGAGGTGACCTCATGGCCCAGGAAAAATCTCACACCGTTCATAAACGCATTCTCAGCAAGGGCGATGGTTAGACCATAAGGACAGATTATACCGCTAGTAGGTGACCAGAGGGCTGCGATACCCCCTACGTCGGGCTGTTTTTTCCTCATCTGATCGGCATTAAGTATTTCAAGGCCGGGAACGCCGTTTGCCTCTCCCTGCTCCTTAAGCCTTTGCAGGGTCTTAATATCATCCTTGTCTTGGGCTATGGTCAGCTTGCCGATATAATCTATTTTGACCTTCAGTTCACGGCACAATCCCTCCATAAGCGAATTGCCCTGCACATCAAGCATTGCCCGCAGGGTACCGGGTTTATAATTGATACCGGAATGAAGCACCCCGCTGTTACGGGAACTGCTCCCCATTCCTACATCCTGCTCTCTTTCAACAACGGCTATTTTCAGTCTGTAGCGTGATAATTCCCGAGCTATGGCGTTTCCGACTACGCCCGCCCCGATAATAAGGACATCATAATGGTCTGACATCTTATCTTAAAAACCTTTTTTCGTTTTTGAATAAATTACCCCGTAGCATTCACGGGGTATCAAAGATTAACAGTCAATAAAGGCCTGCCGGCGATTCTAAGCAGCCCTGTTTCAATAGTCATCGAAAATATGGCTATGCCTGTCTAGTTGAGACCACAGATTAAAGCCTAATGGTGCGGGGCGCAAGTTAAAATCCACTTTAGAACCCAGTGATTGATGGAGCCCCTCGGGCAAGCACGTGGTCTTCTGCGAAGGCGGATAAAAAACCTTGTGCCTTCTACCATTAGCCCTGATTCTAAACAACAGAAACAGCCTGCCTTTTTGAACATCCCCTGGATTTAGGTAATAACAGGCCCCGGTGCCTCAGAACTCAGTCCGTTCTTGCTCCGCGAGTATCTTTTTGATACTGGACATCACCTGTATTTTCACATTTGCCAAGTGATTCTTGAGCACGGACTGCGCCCTTTCCATACTACGCAGCGCGAAGGCGTCATACACCTCTTGGTGAGCCTGGTCGGTGGCCGATATTGAAGCTATGGGAAAATAGTTGCCCCCGTATTTGAGGAAAAGCATATCAAAGACGTTTTGCAGGATCCGGACCTGCGTAGCTTTACCGGAAAGAGAGGCAAGGGACATATGGAATTCCCTGTTTTTAAACAGCCTTTCCTTCAGGTAGTAATCCCTTTCCGCAGAAAGGTGAGCCTCAAGCGCCGCCTTGAGTTTGCTGAGACCTTGTTTATCAATCTTCTCGATAGCGGCCGGGACAAGAGAAGGTTCGATAAGCTCCCTTATCTCATAAAGCTCCTCTAACTCTTTTACGCTGAAAGGCGCCAGGACATAACCACGGTTCGGTTCATGCAGCACATAACCCTGTAATTCCAGCCATTTCAGGGCTTGAATAATCGGTGTGGGACTCAATTCAAGCCTTTCAGCCAGATCTCTGTAGGCTATTCTCTGGCCCGGCACAAGCTCCTTATTGTAAAGCATGTGCCTGATGCCATGATAGGCAATCTGGGTGCTGTCTTCATGTCGCTTTTTGTTGTTCTTTTTCTTATCTTTGCTCATGCAAATATTTTACAAAAAATAAATTAAATATGCAATCAAATATTGTCTTTTACACAAAACACAATAGAATTACATTTTGATTAAATATATAATTATTCTCATTGACATATATGCATAGCCATTTTATCCTTCACGATCGAATATTTCGAACATCGTCCGTTTGGTATCTTGCATCAAGAATTTGATTAGGGTTCAAGGACTCAAGCTAAAGGAAAAACATTATGAGACTTCATGAATACGAGGCTTTGGATATTTTCGGACAGAACGGCATCCCTGTTCCCCGCCGCAGTATCGCTGAGAGCGTGGAAGACGCCCAGAATATAGCGGATGGCATTGGATATCCGGTGATTCTCAAGGCCCAGGTCCTGGTAGGAGGCCGAGGCCTGGCAGGCGGCATTAAGGAGGCCGCCTCTCCCGAAGAACTGGACAGGGTATGGGAAGAGCTGTTCTCAAGCGAAATAAAAGGATATCCGGTTCAGAAGATCTTGGTGTGTGAGAAGGTGGAGATCGCGAATGAGCTTTATCTGGGCATCACGGTAGACGGATATTCGGGAACGCCGGTTATAGTGGTAAGCACTCAAGGCGGCATGCTTATCGAAGAGGTCGCGAGGACCTCGCCGGAAAACATCGCCTCAATCCATATCGACCCGTCTTTCGGTTTTTACCCGTATCAAGCACGTGCCCTCTTAAGGATGCTGGATACCAAGCCTCAACTCGTCACCTCCTGGACAGGTGTGATCACCCGCTTATACAACATCGCCATGAGCTATGAGGCCCTTATCTGCGAAATAAATCCCCTTGTGGTTCTCCCGAACGGCGGACTCATCGCGGTTGACGCCGTATTGGAGATAGACGATTCTGCCATATCCAGGATAAGCTTTCCCCTGCCTGATCGTATCGATAGGATAGAGAACCCTCTTGAACGCAGGGGCAGGGAGATAGGAGTCACTTACGTGGACCTTGAGGGTGATATCGGACTCATCGCCTCGGGTGCCGGGCTCGGTATGGCCTCCACGGACATCATCGGCCAAAATATGAAACCTGCCAACTTTATGGAGACAGGCGGCGGGATTACCGCTGATCTGCTCTATAAATGTATGGAGCTTGTCATGATGAAACCTGACCTTAGAGCCGTATTCATTAATGTGTACGGAGGCATCAATCCCATCCACGAAGGTGCTAAAGGCGTGGCCCGTTACATAAAGGAACACAACGTAAAGATCCCTGTCGTAGCAAAGGCCCTTGGAAACCGCCAGGAGGAGACATGGGAGATCTTGCGCTCAGCCGGTATCCACGTGGTGACTGAAGCCGCTACCGAAAAGGCCATAGAGCGCCTATATAAAATTGTAGGACGAGGTTAACGATGAGTATCCTTATAAACGATTCAACACGTGTCCTGGTGCAAGGAATCACGGGCCGCCAAGGAAGCACCCAAACCCACTGGATGCTTGAATACGGCACAAAGACCGTGGGCGGCGTCACCCCGGGCAAAGGTGGGGCCACCGTGGAGGGACTTCCCGTCTTCAACAACGTCCATGAGGCCGTAAAGGAAACAGGGGCTAACGCCTCCGTATTCTTCGTCCCCGCAGCCTTTGTCCTGGACGCCTTTATGGAGACTATTGAGGCGGGGATCAAGCTCATTGTCGTTGTCCCCGAAAATATCCCTGTCAGGGATGTGATGAAGATGCGCGGCTATGCCATTGACTTGGGCGTGTTCGCCCTGGGTCCCAACACCCCCGGCATCCTCGTTCCAGGCAAAGGAAAGATGGGCATCATGCCGGCCTCAATGTTTGCGCCCGGCCGGGTCGGTATTATTTCACGAAGCGGGACCCTCTCCTATGAATTCGCGGGCATACTATCGGAAAAAAAGGTCGGGCAGAGCACCGTTGTCGGCATGGGTGCCGATCCGGTTGTACTGAGAAATCTCGTGGATATACTTGAGCTGTTTGAGGAAGATGAAGGCACCGATGCAGTTATTATAGTGGGCGAGGTAGGCGGAGAACAGGAAGAGAAGGCCGCCGGATTCATAGCAAGGAGGATGACCAAGCCTGTAGCAGTGTACATCGCGGGGCGTTATTCACCGCAGGGAAAACGCATGGGCCACGCGGGTGCCATCGTGCGCGGCGCCTCAGGGACGGTACCAAGCAAGCAGGAGGCCCTGAGGGCCGCAGGAGCCACAGTGCTCGAAACCCCCATCCATGTCGCGGAGTGGGCTGCTGAACACAATTTGAGTTAATGCTCACCTGGAAGACATTCTTATCCCAGTATCTTTACGGCTTCCCTCATCGCCTTGCCGATTTCAATATTGTGAGGACATGCGCATTCGGCATGGGAATAGTCTCTTGACGCCAGGTCCTTCTTAACAGACTCAGGCAGGTGCCTGAATTGTTCCCTGGCCCGATCCCTTTCTCCATAGCCGTTGTAATACATCATATAGCGAAGCACATCAGGTATCCCGCTCTCCGATCCCATGACGGATAAACATCGCCCGCACCCTTGGCAATAAGAATTACGTGTGCTTTCAGCCAGCCTTTTAAGCATATTTATTTCACGCTTGGACAATTCCAAGTTATCAGTGGCGGCCGCGACGTTATCCTTTAACATAGTAAGATTCTTCATTAACACACAAGATGAGGCAATCCTTTCATCTTTCCACACCGCCTTTAGTTTTGCCTGTTCCGGCGTGTAACCCTTTTCCATGAAATAATTTGTAACCTCGAGGTCCTCAGGAGATTCAGCGGACATAAATCTGTGGCCGAACACTTTCATAGCAACAAATCCGATACCTGCCTTTTTGCATGCCTCTATACCCTTGGAGATATCACCGTCAGTCATTATTCGATAATTATAGATCGCCATTACAGCATCTATCCAGCCCAGGGTTGATGTCTGGACAAACATCTCGGAATTATTGACATGGGTGGTGTATCCGAAGAATCTTATCTTTCCTTCATTTTTTTTCTGCTCTGCCCATGCCTTTACCTCAGGTGTAAGCAATTCCGGGCTTCGCAGACCATGCATCAAATATAGATCAATATAATCGGTGTTCATCCTTTCAAAAGACAGTTCCAGACATCGGGTCATTCCTTCGGGGTTATTCGCACCGGAGGCCTTTGATGCGAGAAATATCTTTTTCCTGTCTTCAGGATACTTGGCGAAGTATTGGCCTATTCCTATCTCGCTTTTGCCATTTCCATAGACAGGGGCCGTATCCCAGTAATGGACACCCATATTAAAAGCCATCCTTAAGATATTCTGGTTTATAGTCCAGTCAATAATACCCCCCAGGGCAAGGATAGGTACCCGTACACCCGTCTTCCCCAGAACGCGAGTGGGTATTTCTTTCGATGAACTCTTGTTCGTATCTTCAAAGGCCAGGGCCCTATTCGAAAGCCCGGCCGAAAGGGCCAGGGAGGCGCTCCCTATCCCAGCAGTCTTTAAGAATGCCCTTCGATCCATCTTTTTCTTTTCAGGCGACATTGTAATTCACCTCCACATCTAAAAGTTTTTATAAGAGATTGCTGAATTCGTGATTATTCACATGAAATATTCTTCCTCCCCATTACGTAAGAGAAGAGGGCCAAAGATTCCGGGATTCAAGAATGTGAACCACAAAATGTTAAACAGGGAATAGGGACTGTCTAAGCCAGCAGATTGACAGCTCGTCTCATTGCCTTGCCTATCTCAACATGATTAGGACATACCCGTTCCGCACGCGAATAATCTCTTGAAGCCAGACTGTTTCTTACGATCTCGGGCAACTCTCTGAACAATCTCCTGGCGTCATTGGTTTTTCCATAGCTGTTATAATACATCATGTACCGCAGGACATCCGGGACCCTGCTTTCTGAGCCCAGAACCGATTCGCAACGCATACAGCCCTGACAGTAAAGGTTGCGATTATTCCGAGCGAGATTATCCAGCATCTCCTTGTCTCTACCTGACAATTGCGCACCATCGGTAGCTGCAGCCACATTATCCTTCAACATGGTAAGGTTAGTCATTTCCGATACACAAGTGGTTATTCTTTTGTCTTCCCATACCGCCTTCAATTTTGCCTGCTCCGGTGTGTAACCTTTATCCATGAAATGGTTCATGATCCGAAGGTTCTCCCACCCCTGGATTTCACCCGGGGCCCGAATCCCGGGCGGCGCAAATCGCTGTCCCTGTGTTTTCATGGCTGCCAGACCTATGTTGGCTCTGGCGCAGGACTCAATCCCTCTTTTTATATCATCATCCTTCATTAGTTGATAATTATAGGATGACATTACCACGTCTATCCAGCCTAGAGATACCGCATGCATAAGCAGCCTGGCCATGTTGCCATGGCAACTGAATCCAAAGAATCTTATTTTGCCTTCCTTCTTTTTCTGCTTAGCCCACGCCTTTATTTCAGGCGTGAGCAGTCCGGGATCTTGCAGCATATGCATAAGATAGAGGTCTACATAGTCTGTCTGCATGCGTTCAAGCGAAAGATTTAGCTGCCTGGTCATTCCTTCCGGTTCAGTTGTCCTGGAGGCCTTGGTAACCTGGAAAACCTTTTTCCTGTCTTCCGGATATTTGCTGTAAAACTGACCGATCACCTCCTCGTTTCTGCCGTTTCCGTAATTATGAGAAGTATCCCAATAATTAACACCCATATTAAGACCAATCCTTAATAGTAGCTGGTACCCGGTGGTATCAATACTACCACCCATGCCGAGGATAGACACGGGGACACCTGTCTTCCCCAGAATGCGACTGGGCATCTCCTTTGACGAAATGTGATCCTCGATTTCAGCAGCCAAGACTTTTCCGCCAAACCCGGCGGAAAGCGCCAGAGAGGCACCCCCTATGCCTGTGGTCCTTAAGAATGTCCTCCGGTCCATTCTCTTCTCTTCTGTCTTCATGTATTTTCCTTACCTGCCCTGATCAGGATTATGGGAACCATGTACCTTTGGATTTCATAATCCAATAATATGGTTAGGCCAATTTTTTCGCGCTCCTTGATTCGTTGTCGGATGTTACCCTGATGGCCCTATTTCCGCCCACCGGACACTCGTGCACACATATACCGCATCCTGTACACCTTTCAAGGTCGATATGCGGCTGTTGAAGACGGACCTGTATCTCTATCCTGTCATCATTCTTAAGATTCGGTGGATCCTCCGTGTTGACTGTCAAACTATCTTTGCTGTTGGAAGATATCCTGTATCTGGCCGGTTTTCCTTCAGTCTTTCCTGCCAGCACATAATAGTCACCCGTAGCGTACTGCCCCGTCTCCATTCGTGTTCCTGAGACACGGATTTCTTTCCCTTCCGCTGAGACTATATACATTATACCCGAACGGGCGGTCTCATATGCCTCCGTAACATATATGGCCTTTGGTGTCAAAGGACAATTCTCCTGGCATACAATGCAGGGCCTGCGCATGGCCCAGGGCAGGCAACGGGTGCGGTCCACATAAGCGCTTCCCATCCTTATCGGTCCCTTTTTTGCAAATTCATCAATACCCAGCTTCTCTTCAAGATTGATGGGCCTTATTGCAGAAGTGGGGCAAATATGGCCGCAGGCAGTGCAATTCAATTGACACCCACTGGTGCCCCCCGTAAAGTCCAGCACCGGAGTCCAGAGATTTTCCAGGCCTCCGAATAGGCCAGAAGGCACGATGATATTGGTAGGGCAAATTCGCATGCACTGACCGCATTTGATACACCTCTGCAAAAACTCCTCTTCCGGAAGCGCCCCCGGCGGCCTCACCATGGTATTATCTCCGGTAGTAGCGGTTCCCCTGCTCAACGGGAACAACTGTACGGCCATAAGCCCCGACAATGAAGACAGGATCAATCCCCGACGGGTAAGGTCGGGGTTTGATATTTCACCGCCTTCGGACGCGACTGTCCGGTATTTCACTACCCTGTCCTTGCACTGGTCATAGCAATTAAAACACAAGACACACTCACTAATCTTGATCACTCCGGAAGGTTCACAGCCGCCCTCGCAGGCCTTTTCACACTGCATGCAATTGGAGCAGACAGCCTCCGTCTTTCCTATCCGCCAGATGGAGTATCTGCTGATAAGAGCCATCAGGGCTCCGGCGGGACAGATAAAACGACAATAAAAGCGCGGGATCAGCAGGTTCATAGATACAGCAGCCACAAATAAGACACCTATCAAGAAGGCCCCTTCATAGATACGGGCATCCACCGAAAGCATATGGACAAATTGATCAACTATGGGAAGGAGGATTATGTTGATTGAACGGTGGAGGAAAGGGATAGGGTCCAGCAGACCGGTAAACAGCATAGTTTTATTCCCCAGCGGTATGGCCGCTGCGACCAGAAAAGCGATCAAAAAAAGATATTTTAGTGAAGCCGCTTTTCGATACCTGTTAGAGTTGACCCTGTCTTTTAATTTCCTCCCCCTGTTTGCGAGATACCCTACAAACTGATGCAATGCCCCGAAGGGGCATACCCATCCGCAAAAGAATCTGCCGAATATGACTGTCAGGACAATAGTCAGCAAAGCCCAAGACACTCCTCTATATATAGTATGAGTGGTAAGTAATGTCCCGATTGCCACGAGAGGGTCCAGATGGAGGATCAAGTTGACCGGCCAGCCCCTTAATTGCCACCACTCCGTGCCGAAGGTGGAGACCACACAGAACCATATAAATAGACAAAAGAAGAATACCTGGCTTATCCTTCTGACGGTTACTATTCTCACTTTAGATCCTGACCCTATCAAATTTGTGAATAGAATTTCCTTCCCTTCACTTACAACCGGGAAAACCCTGTCTAAATAAAAATCGGTTTTAATGATTCATACTCCGCCGTCCCTGATCCGGCTTCAGCAGCCTTGGATATGAACGGCAGGTCCCGTACCTCTTTATCGAGCAAAGAACACCCAAAGGCATCGGCCGCCACCTGGTCCGTGCTGACGATCATCGTATCCGTGTTCTTCAGATCAGACAGGGACCCTCCTGTGGGTCCGTTGGTCATCATGCTTGTCGTGCCGTCGAGGATTACCAGGGTCGGTCTTACCATCATGGACAACTCCTTGATGGCATTGTGAATATCCTGGTGAAAGATATTTCTTTGTCCGCCCAGAAGGCCGTACCAGTTTTTCATAGCCATCGACGCCCCGCTTCTCTGGTGACCCTTAACCGGAGAAATCCCTATCAATTTTGTAATCCCCTCAAGAGGCGAAAAAAGCAAGGGCCAGTTTGTTATTAAACTGCCTCCCTTCACGGTTGTCCGTCTGAAAAGACTATCCCTGGGAAAGACCAGTTCACCACCTGCGGATTTAACCGCGGCCTCGATTCCGGTCAACCTGAAACAGGCGGCAGGATCGTTGATCGGATTATCGGTTACCCGAACCATTTCTGCTCCGGCCCGGTAACAGAGATCTATGCAAGCGGTAATAAGTTCGGGATGACTGGTGGCTGACAGCATGGGAGGCGAAGCAAATGCCGCGTTTACCTTAAGCAATACCCGATCTCCTTTTTTAACAAAACTCTCCATGCCGCCGAGGGCCTTAAAGGCCCTGTTTAAGGTTTCCTTCCGGACAGATCCCCTCACCACCGCCATCTTTTTCCCGGCCCGGGGCATTGAAAAATCAGGGATCGATACCAATTCTCCCTCCAGTGAACCCGAAGGTCCGACCGGATCATAGAAGAAGTAGCCCAGGGCACCGGCACCGGCAATAGACAGACCCGCCTTGATCAAACGATTTATAAATCGGCGACGGCTGATTTTTCCGTGCTTTATCACCGTGTTCATTTCACCAGCTCGCTTATTCTCGTATAAAGTTGAAAGGCTATTTCTTCTCCAATTGCCTTGTCCGAGGCGGCGTGGATGCCTGCGAGGACATTACCCTTTACAAAAAAGATCTCATACTCACCGAATAGATCCGCTATCTTCACTCCAGGGATTTGATCCCTTTCCGGTTCAAGCCTTTCCTGGCCTATAAACTCGGACAGAAACCTATCATAAGCAATGGCGAGAGATTCTGCCTCTTCAGCGGTTTCCCTCAAGGATACAAAGGCCAGTATTCTATGGCCTTCCAACCTATAAGTCCCGGTAAAAATGTTATCGAAATCCTTGAAACCGAATCCGTTATTAAGTATTAGGCTTAAACTCTCTCGATCCAGATTATCGGCCGGTAGATATTCCAACTCCGGCAACTCAACAGTGCCTCCCGGGAATTTATCCATAAAGTTTTTGGCCATTAAAATCATATCTTGGATGACGGCTTCATCCTCCACAGCCGCGACGATTTCAATGTAATATTTGCCATGGACAAAAAAAACCGCGTTTTCAGTGGAATATGCAAATTTCGTAAAATCCTGTTCCGTAACCCCTTCACGTTTTTGCTTGCTGTAGACGGAGAACGAGTTTCTCGGGAAACCCATATTGTAAAGAAAGAATTCAAACCAGTTTTCCTGATTCGAGGAATGGACAAATCGTGTGCAAACCAGTTGAACAAAGCCGGAAGCCAGATACCCGTCGGCCTTTCCGTTTATTTTATCGGATAAGGTATATTGGTCGAAAGATTCCAGGTCGGACATGGAGATATAATTTTCAGGCTCCAGACCGAGAATTTTGAGGGAAACCTTTGCCTCTGACGAAGAGGCCGTTGTATCAATAGCTGATCCAGGCTGTATGACCGAAGCACTGAACTTATCCTCGTCGTAACGGAACTGCTGAAAAAATATCAAGATGCCTATTATGACCAGGAAAAAAAGAATAGATCCGCTTATTACGGATTCCAGCCTGTCCGAACCACCTTTACTTCCCGTCAGGGTAGATACCTTCTCTGTATCCATCAATAACCTCTTTTATTAACCACAGCGGGCCGCCAATACTCTGTGGGAGATTTTGCCAATCTGATGGGTAACTCCGAAAATGATATTATTTAAAAAACAATGGTGAGAAATATTTAACCTGTTCTATCCACCAATCGCGTATAATTTACATACTATAGGCCTCACTCTAGTGTCCAGAGAAAAAGCATGGCGGATAACATCACGGAATACCTTCACTTGCTAAAACCGAGTCCCCCGTTCCTTCGATTAAAATATAATTTAGAATCAAGAACTGATTGTGATATCATCCAATTACTGCTAATAATCATAAATAGCTGCATATTGTTCTCGCGCTGGCGGTCGGGCGAGGCATAAGACTTCCGTTTCCCCTCCTTGCTGCCCTCGCGATTGCATTCGGTGTCCTGGGGGTGGTGCTTACGGTGCTGACAGGCAGATATGGCGAGAGCAAAACACAGAAGAGGCTGTTCATATTGACCGGCGTTTCAGCCACAGGCATGCCGGTCTGCGTGATAGTACACAATTTCGTGTATGGTCTTTTTATCGCCTTGTTTGGTGAAGAATTCTGGGGTCCCGGCGGGGATGAACCGCTTTTTTTGTCCTAGCTGTTATCGTCTTCCCAGCCTTGTTTCTGATCGGAGCGGCAGCCAACGTCATCCTTATTCTCAAGGAGAAAATGAGGAAGAACGCAGACAAATGATCAGTTGACATTCTAACAGAACTGGATTTGAGTTCAATAATCTCTATTTCTACCTGATCTATACCTTTTTCACAGCCCGGAACACTCAGCAACAATTCTTGGCATTTTTTCTTGGATGCCGGTATCTTAAAATGTTTTCAAGCCACAAAAATTAATGTATAATATATGTTAGTTCTATTTATCTAAAGATTCCTTATTCTTTAATACACGCAGGGTAAAGACCCAAATGGAATTCAATCTGTTTATACTGGTTGGAAAAGGACAGGGCGAATGTTTCAAATTGAAGCCGGGTAAAGTATACCTTGTAGGCAGGCATTCCGCAAATGACATAAAAATAGCGGATAGAAATATTTCCCGAAATCACTTCAAGATCCGCATCGAAGGTAACAGGTATTTTATAACAGATCTGGGCAGCAAAAACGGGACCTTTGTGGACGGTAAAGACTTAAATCCTGGAGTTGAAACTGAGGTAAAAGAGGGCGTTCCCATAGTGATCGGGATGACAATCCTCGGCCTTGGCAAGATGTCCGAATCAACTCTTAAGCCGTTTCTGGATTCAGCAGGTTTTAGCAACGAAGTAGATGAACACGGAGAGTTTGTTAACCCGAACAGGGTTCTGACCATTAAAAAGAATCTGGAATTTATTTATAACATGAACAGGTCCCTCATGGAATCGAAAGATCTCAAGGGAATATTCAATAAATTATTGGATGGTATATTTGATCTTTTCAAGAGGGTTGATCGGTGCGTCATTATTACAATTGACGATCAAACAGGAGATTTTATTAATATAACATATCGATCAAGGAAACCGGTTGATCATCCAAAGAAGATTTATAACAGGGAATTAGTAGAGAAGGCCCTGATTATGGATAAACCTGTAATGGTTCAAGATTCAGATGAAAAGGAAGATGAAGATGATAAAATCACCGAATCCTTACAGTTAATGAATATAAGGTCGGCCATGTGTGTGCCCATAACCAGCCGTTATAGTATCAGAGGCGTGATCTATGTTGACTCCCTTTCAAGACCAAAAGGATTCAGAAAAAATGACCTTCTCCTCTTGAAAGACGTAAGCGGTCGTGTTGCTTTTGCTATGGATAGTTTGTCCGTACAGAGGGGTCATAGCTTAAGGGCGGACTTAGCCAATTTCCCCGAATATCTGAATAACCCCGTCACTAAGCACTAATATCTTGATTATAGAAAATCCTATTACTGGCATAATCCTTGAACAGACTCCACCTTTTATAAGATATTGCTTTATTAGAGGGGAAAATGGAAACAGAAGATATTGAAATTAGATTTGGTGTGTTAGCTGTAAGAATGGGATTCGCTTCTCCCGATCAGATTGTGGATGCACTGGATATTCAGGTTAAAGAGAATTTATTTACAGGAAAACACAGACGTATCGGATCGATACTATTAGACCAGGGAATTCTTTCTCGACCGCAGATGCAGGAAGTGGCCAAAAAACTGGATCAAATCACATAAAAACAATCTTATACCTAAATTCTATAGAGTTCGATAAGTAGTCCAGTTTAGAATTTATATGAACGCTTTCAGAATTGATCGAGTTGAAGTATTATTTTGGTAATCTACACTTTGGCGAAAGTGAAGATTAGAATATCTAGTCGTAATATACCAGGACATTGACAGAGCAGTCCATCCTAACTGACAAAAAGAAAAAGAGAAAAAACGATGATTACCAAATATCCAAATCTACTTAAACCCATCAAAATAGGAAATTTGATTCTTAAAAACCGTATTACTAATGCCCCAATTTACAACTTTCTGGCTTCCTACGATAATCACATTACTCGAGAGATGATAGAGTTTTCCAAACCATTCGGTAAAGGTGGGGCAGCAACGGTTACTTTAGGTTGCGGGTTTATAAATCGAGTGTTGCCGCCTGTAGCTCATCATATTGTTGGGATGAGTGATGATTTTATGGTCGTCTATCTGTCGGAATGGTGTGAAGCGGTTAAACGCTTTGGCTCAAAAGCTTGTGTTGAATTTGTACCAATCGCTTCATACTTCGGCACACACGAAGTTGAGAGCTCCGTCGGCATACCAATGGAAATCGACTGTAATTTGTTGACCGAAAAAGAACTTAAAGATCTTATCGAGGACTACGCGAAGGCGGCAGCCACGGTATTGAAGGCTGATGGAGATATGGTTTTGGTTCACGGTGCCCATTGCCAATTACCCGCCCTTCTGTTTTCAAAAGTATTTAATCGACGGACAGATCAATATGGTCCCCAGTCTTTTGAGAATCGATGTCGTTTCGCGGTTGAGGTTCTTGAGGCCATTCGGGCCGAGGTTGGTGACAAGTTGGCGATTGAGTACCGTATCAGCGCCATTGACATGGTTCCCGGATCACCGGACATCCAGGAGGTCATTGAATTCGCTAAGATCATCCAGGATAAAGTCGACATCTTACATGTCTCCAGGGGTAATCTGGCTATCAATAAGCTAACACCATATATTTTCCCCCCGACTTACATGGACCATAACATTAACATTGAGTACGCCGCCAAGTTTAAAAAAGCCCTGCATATCCCGGTTAGTGTTGTTGGCGCGGTCACTTTGGAAGCGGCTGACAAGGCCATAGCGGAAGGAAAGGTGGATTTGGTCGCTTTAGGTCGCCAACTAATCGCTGATCCGGAAACCGTGAATAAATTGGAACGTGGTCAGGAGGATAAGATTCGCCCATGTATACGCTGTAATATATGTATCAGTAGAAGCCACTTTGAGATGAAACCCCCTCGATGCGCGGTTAATCCAGTGTTGGGACGTGAACTGGATTATCAGTATATTCCCGCGTCAAAAAGCAAGAAAAAAGTCGTTGTCGTCGGTGGTGGTCCGGCTGGTCTGGAAGCCGCCAGAACTGCAGCTGAACGGGGGCATGACGTCATCTTGTTTGAAAAGAATCCGCGATTAGGTGGACTCTTATATGAAGCTAGCAGAGCCTCTTTTAAAACAGATTTGCGAGAATATCTTGAGTGGTCTGTTCGAATGACAGGACAATGCGCGAATATTGATGTGAGACTTTCTACCGAGGCGACTCCCGAGCTGATTGCCAAAGAAAACGCAGACGCCCTTATTATAGCTGTTGGGGCTCCCCCCAACATTCCGAAGTTCACCTATCAAGATAGGTCAAAAGTTATTTGGGTCGGTGATATAGATAAGGACAATATTCATATTGGCAGGAATATCTTAATCGTCGGTGCCGGTTTGACAGGCTGTGAAACGGCTTTGAACCTTTTACAGGCTGGCAAAACTGTGACTTTAATCGATGTTCTGTCCCGGGAAAAGCTCGGGACAGATTCCTCACCGATCAATGCTTACGCACTATTCGACATATTAGAAAAGCATAACGTTGACTTTAGGCCTGAGACAAAGTTGATTGATGTAACGAAAGATTATGTTGTTATCAAAAAGGACAACAAAGAAGAAAATCCGGTGTTTGACACTGTTATCCTGGCGTTAGGTATCAAAGCGAACGCTAATTATGAAATCATCAGACAGTTAAGGGCTACAGTGATTGAGAGTTATGTTGTCGGTGACAGCAACGACAAACAGGCTGGTCTCTGGAATGCCACAACCAGCGCTTTTGACGCGGCTATGACTATCTAGCCCGAAACGGCCTGCATTTGATGAAAACGAACAGCAGCTTATGTACTTTGATGGCGAGTCCGGTGCCAGGAAACATCCGAATCTCGACAAGATCATGGCCTTTGATACATATTTTGCCAAGGTCAGGGAAAAGATGAAAACTGAATAGCCGGTATTGATAAGTTTTATCATAGATAGAAAGTCAATTAAAAATACAAGGAGGAATGGACTATGGAAGAAGTCTATGAATTTTTAAAAAAGTGTGGAATATACTATCTCGCAACGACAGAAGGCGACCAACCTAGAGTACGCCCCTTCGGTACTGTGCTGATGTTTGAGGATAAGCTCTATATCCAAACCGGGAAGGTAAAGAATGTTTCAAAACAGATTATGAAAAACCCCAAGATTGAAATCTGCGCTTTTTCAGATGACAAATGGGTTCGTGTGGAAGCTATCGCTGTTGAGGATGACAGGACTGAACCAAAACAGAAAATGCTGGATGCATATCCCCAGTTAAAATCCATGTATTCAGCTGACGACGACAATACCCAGGTTTTATATCTTAAAGATGCCACGGCTACCTTTTACTCTTTTGGAGGAGAACCAGAGGTAGTCAAATTCTGATTTATAATCGTATTCAGGTTTGGTAGGGCGTTATATATCATGAAGCAGGACTGAGGCCGTTGGCTCTACAGCCTGAGTCCTGCAATTCATTATCTAGTACTAATTCGAAAATACTGTTGAATTTTAACAACATCATAGCTTCAACCGGCATTCTAATGAAAACCATACGAGCATTCTTTCTTGAATTATTGGCCCTGAGTCTGTTAATGACTCCGGTTTTGAAAGCCGAAACCGTAACTGTAAAACTGGACCTGAAAGACCGGGGGGCGCACATCAATCCATTCATTTACGGTCAATTTATCGAGCACCTGGGACGCTGTATTTATGGCGGTATCTGGGCTGAGATGCTTGAGGACCGGAAATTTTATTTCCCGATAACTGAAGACTACGCACCGTACGTGAGTCTTACAGATACAGATTATCCAGTCGTCGGCGCCTCTCCGTGGGAGATCATCGGAGACGCCTTTTTGGTAACCATGGTTGAGGAAGATTCCTTTGTGGGAGATCATACCCCGCACCTAAAGGCGGGAGTGACGATACAGCAGCACGACCTGGGTGTTGTATTCGGGAAAAAATACGTGGGCTACATCTGGCTCAGGTCAGACAGCAAGGAAGGAGCACGCGTCAAAGTCTCTCTCAAGTTCAGTGGCGACCTCAGTGCCAGCAAGGTAATCTCCATCGGAGCGGGTGAGTATGAAAAGACTGAGTTTGAGTTCGTTGCACTTGAAGATACCAATAAGGCGACATTGAGAATCGAAGTCCTCGATGGTGAAGTTTTTGTGGGTACTGTGTCTCTTATGCCGGGAGACAACATCGATGGGATGCGCAGGGATACCATCACACTTCTAAAGGAACTAAATGCTCCCCTTTACCGATGGCCGGGAGGCAACTTCGTAAGTGGATACGACTGGTATGACGGTATCGGTGACCGCGACCGCCGCCCTCCCCGGAAGAATCCAGCATGGACTGGAGTGGAACATAATGACTTTGGAACCGATGAGTTCATTGCCTTCTGTCGTGAGATCGACGCAGAGCCCATGATCGCTGCTAACACCGGTTTCGGAGATGCACATTCCGCTGCCGAGTGGGTGGATTACTGTAATTCCGGAGCAGATACAACCGGAGGTAGATATCGCATTACGAACGGTCACAAGAAACCGTTCAACGTGAAATACTGGTCTGTGGGCAACGAGATGTTCGGCAACTGGCAGCTTGGTTTCATGCAGCTCAAGCATTACACGATCAAACACAACATCGTGGCTAAAGCCATGTGGGAAGCCGATCCTGACCTCGTGCTCGTCGGAGTCGGCAATGCCTACACGATTAATGAAGATTATGATCCGGATTCAAAACAACGCAAACGAACCTGGTCACGAGGTATGCTGGAGGACAGCGCGGATAGGATGAGCATGTTGTCCGAACATTTTTATGTCGGCCGCGTGCCTTGGGGCCAGGAAGGGCGTAAACCTGTTCTTGAACATGTACCTATGGCCAAGGACTCCATCCGTGACATCGTCGAAACCCATAAGAAACTCCAGACTTCAATCATAGGCCTGAACGGACGCTTTGTACCGATTGCCCTTGATGAATGGAATTACTGGCACCGTGACTATGTGTATGGCGAGCTCGGTTGTATCTACGACCTGCAGGATGCCTTGGGTATTGCCATGGGACTGCATGAGTTCTATCGCCAGAGCGAATATATCCATGCGGCAAACTACGCTCAGACCGTGAACGTGATCGGCGCGATCAAGACTACCGATACCGAAGCCGAGTTTGCTTCAACGGGCCTGGTGCTGAAGCTCTATCGCAACCACTTTGGCTCAAAACCGCTTAAATTAAACGGAGAGATCGGTCACCTAGATATCATAGCCGCCTTGAATGAAACAGCAGATACTCTTACCGTTAGTTTGGTAAACCCAACGGACGAGGAAATCACCTTAAACCTGGAAGGTGTGGACCTTCCTTCAAGCGCGATACAGTATGTGATTACCGGTGAAAACGATTCTTCCCACAACGCACCAGGCAAGGAACGTGGTGTGGATATCCATGATTTGGGTACGGTATCCATTGTTAACGGTTTGAAGGCCGGACCTCTCAGCGCTAACCTCTGGAAGATTTCGTTTTAAGCGAAACCCTTTGATAATAGATCAACATTAATAAACGCTGGTTGGGGACAAACATGAAAAAAATAAGTGTTAAAGGAAACAAAATTGTCTATTCCTTTCCTGCACACTCGTTTACTCAGATAAAGATAAAAATTGCCAAATAAAGTAATTGTGGCTGAATCAGGCTACCATGCTGCATTTTCACTTTTAAACGGTTCTTATGAAGTAGTGGGGTCAGATCTTCACATTTAACAAATAGTATAGAAGAACATCAATGAGATTTTAAAAGGCCTGAATCTGTCAAGAATGAAGAACTGACCCTGATTCCTTATTTTTTTGATTTTTTATTCTTTTTCGCGACGTATTTAGGCCGCCCGCCCTTTGCCAGCTTTTTCGGACGAACGGACGCCTCCTGGGTAATACTGACATCGATGAATATGAACGGCTTGCCCACGCGTTTAATATCCAGCGGGCAATGCATTGTGTTCTTGGGAACAAAGATATAACAGGGATAATTGATTTTTATTATTTCATCGCCGAGTGTAAATTCAATATCCGCATCAAAGTCGGCGAAGTTATTGCTCTCCCCGATGAGGTAAATCCACTGGTCGAAGGGGTGTTTGTGAGGCGGGTTGCCCAGCGAATCAGGTTCAGTGATACGGGCGAATCCCATTGCCAGGACAGATTCCGGGATATCAATGGTGCCCAGCCCGGTAACCATCGGCTCTTTAATAGTATCGTGTATAGATTTCCAGGGTTTTAGTTCAACGACATTCGGTTCACGTACAACATTCTCTAGTTTATCCATGCCTGCCATAAGTATCTCCTTTAATTTGATTTGATAAGAACTTGCTTTTTTAGTGAAAAACTATAGGGAAACTGAGGTTGTGTGTCAATATTATACTATTCGTAAAACGTGATACCTATAACGTTGTTGACTATCGTGACTATCCACAGTTTGTCATTCCAGTCAACAACGTCCCATACTCCATAGTTTTACACGAGGTTTTATCAAAGTACTAAGTTCCGGTTACACGCATACACCGGTATCCTTAACATGATTTCATTATCTTTTGATTCCTTTAAGCCCACCAACCTGAGTAAAAAGCGCTCTGGTATCAGCGACATCCCAATGCTCGCAAAGCTTTCCATCCCTGAGACGATAAATATCGACAACATCAAAATTTATCTTATTGCCGGTAGGCTTATAATCAAGGAAACCTCCACCAGTATGGGTGCCTGTAATGGTGTAATATACAAAAACAATATCATCTTCCGCAGCCATCCTGTTAATAGTCGCGCAGGAATCAGGGATAGCAGCGAAATAACCCTCATGAAAATCTATAAATCCTTTCATCCCCTGATCAACATCCGGATTGTGCTGAATGTAATCTTCATGCATATACCGACTCACCGCACTAAGATCGTGTTTTTTGAAAACCACTTCAAAAAATTCCTTTACGACCTTTTTATTATTCTCAGCATCCATGGTAATCCCCTTTCATTTTTTTAATATCAGTAAAATATCCCATATTCAGTTGAAATGATAAGACTTGCTTTTTGGTTTTAGACTATATGTGTAACAACCTCTGCTATTTCTAAAGTACTTATTACGAATATATAAGGAAAAATCACGTTTGTCACCATAGAAAATTACCAATCCTAAGTTATTGATGCTCCTATAACTTTTGGAAATTACTGCGTAATCAGCGAATTTTATTACTTATATTTAGTTGACATGATAATAATATCTGCTTTATTCTAAAAATTATCCAACAAATGATTCTTGATAACATTTTCGAAGTTGGTTCTCTACCTGAAATGGATAGTGCTGTTATTACCAACATACAATATTATTCTATTCATGACGGGCCGGGTATCAGGACGGTTGTTTTCTTTAAAGGCTGCCCCCTGTCATGCAAATGGTGCGCCAATCCCGAATGTGTTTCTGGGAAGCCACAGATGGGTTTTTTTGAAATCCTTTGTAAAGGCTGCGGTAAATGTATTGACACATGCCCGAACAACGCGATCAGCTTTGGTGAGGATAAGCACCGTATCGATTACTCCCGCTGTGTAGCATGCGGAAAGTGCAGGGATAATTGCAGTTATGGCGCTTTGGTCAAATACGGAGACCCGATGACTGTTGATGAGGTCTGGGACGCTGTCAAACGTGACAAGATATTCTATGATACCTCCAATGGTGGCGTGACTGTTTCCGGCGGGGAGCCGTTGCTTTACGCGCCTTTTGTACGGGAGTTGTTCGAGTTATGCCGAAAAGAGCAGATCGGCACCTGTGTTGAAACATGCGGTTTTGTGGATTCGGATGCGTTTCTGGAAGTAATACCGGTAACAGACCGGTTTCTGTTTGACCTGAAACATATGGATTCCGACACTCACAAAGAATATACCGGACATCACAATGATATAATCCTGAAGAATGCCGCCTTTATATTAGAACATGACGCGGATATTGTTTTCCGCCAGCCGTTGATACCGGGCGTAAATGATTCACTCATAAATATTGAAGCGACTGCGAGATTTTTAATGAATCTTGGCAAAAAGGCATTAAGGCTTGAACTCATGCCCTTTCATAGAATGGGGAAGGATAAGTATAAGGCACTCAATATTGAATATCATATGGCTGATCTTGACATTATGGATAATGAAGATCTGGAAGCTGTAAAAAAGGCCTATATTGATCGCGGGATAGACTGCACGATCTCGCGGTAATATAAAATAAGGAGAAAAAATGACTGATGTTAATACAAGGTTGCTTGACCGGATTGATGAGTTGAAACTCAGCGAGCGTATTCAGCAATGGAAACAAGCCATGAAGTCATCCGGTTGGAAGCTGTTTGCTGACAGGGAGAAATGGACGGTATCGTCATGGCATGAGACGGAAGGAGAAGATATTCAGATTCGACGCGCCAAATTGTTAAAAAGCATCCTGGATAATATTGAAATCCGTATTCAGGACTATGACGTAATTGTAGGGCGTTTGACTCCGGAAGTTATAGGATGCGCTACTTCCTTCGACATATCCGGAGACTATATACCCGATCTATGGAATGAGACCACCGAGCTTAATATTACGATGGACGCGAATGTCGGGCTGGATAATGAAAGTATGGAGATCCTTCGCAACAGCGCCCGTTTATTTAGCGGTAATACAGCTCCCGAAATGACATACAAGGCATGGGAGGCGGTCGTGGGTGCATGGGTCAAGGATACGGAAAAGGCAAAACTAAAGGATCCAACCCTGGATACGGGGATATTCGCCCAGTGCACATCGGTGCTGATGTGGGAAAAGATTCTGAGAAAAGGAGTCAGGAGTTTTATTGATGACGCCCAGGCCCATATAGATGCCTTTATCGAAAACCACGAAACAGACATGGATAAGCTTTATTTCTGGAGATCGGCCATCATTGTATGCGAGGCGGCGATAAACCATTCCCGCAGATACGCGGCTCTGGCAAGGCAAATCGCGGAAATTGAAACGAGTGAAGAACGTAAAGCCGAGCTTTTTGAAATCGCCCGTGTCTGTGAACACGTACCCGAAAATCCGGCCAGGACCTTCCATGAAGCGCTGCAGTCCATGTCTATTATCGGCGTGTGCAAAAACTATGAGAACCCCATGCACAACAATCCCCAGTGGGGACGAGGTGATCAATATTTATACCAATACTTTATCAATGATATAAATAACGGCACTATCACACTGGAAAAAGCGGCTGAGTTATTGGCGGAACTTGTTGGTCGATGGGGTACACAAACCTTTGTCTCATCCGAGAGTTTGAAGGAATCCCATCAGATAAATTTCGCCATTAATAATCTAATGATCGGCGGTGTTGACAGGAACGGGACAGATTCTTCAAACGAATTAAGTTATCTTTTTCTGCATGTTGTAGGTCTTTTACAGTTGTCATCCCCTACTGTCGGGCTCCGCTGGAACAAGGAAACCCCCGACTGGCTTATGAACAAGGCCATCCGCACAAATATAATTACTAAAGGCGGCATCCCTCTTTTTGAGAATGACGAAGTGGTAATCTCTCATTTCCTGGAGGACGGTATCCCCTTTGAGGAAGCCAGTGAGTGGTGCGGTTTGGGCTGTGTATATCCGTGTCTCCCTTCCAGGGCGGAACATTACGGTGCAGAGGGAGTAGCCGCCTGTAATATGGCCGCCATGCTGCACCTTGTACTCCATAACGGGATTGATGTTAACGGTAAGCTTACGGGAGTTCAAACCGGTGATCCAAGAAAATTCAAAACCTTTGATGAAATCTACAATGCCTTGATGGAGCAGCATAAATTCATCACTCACCGAATCTTCTGGCTGGCTGCGATCGCCAGAAAGGAACAGTCAAAATACTTAAGATTGCCGTTTTTATCAGTAATGGGTATTGAGAAATGTACGGATGACGGGCAGGATTTACTTATCCCCCACCCCGATTACTCCATGTTCGGTATTTCCGACCGGGCTATCATCGATGTTGCCGACTCTCTTATTGCTATAAAGAAGCTGGTATTTGATGAAAAAAAGCTGACTATGGATGAACTGCTTAATACCCTGGATAATAACTTTGAAGGTGTACAGGGTGAAGAGATACGGCAGATGTGTCTTGCTCAGCCTAAATACGGTAATGATATCGATGAAGTGGATACCCTTGCCGGGAAGCTAAGTAAAGATTCATACAATATAATCAGGAGTTATGACAACTCTCCGTTTCGAAGATATCTTGTTGCGAGAGAGGGTCTTGCCTGGCATTACTTCGGCGGACTCGGTGTGGGAGCCTTACCTAACGGGCGGAAGGCATTTGAACCCCTTAATGACGGGGCATTGTCACCCATGAGAGGCGCTGACAAGAAAGGTCCCACCTCTGTAATACGCTCAGCACTAAAGGCAGGATTTAGAGAATCCTATGCTTCGGTCCTTAATCAGAAGTTCTCCGCTTCCATTGTGCAAAGTGTAGAGAGCATTGATAAGCTTGTTGCCTACACAAATGCCTTCATGCTGAATAACGGCTCTCATATTCAGTACAACATGGTTGACACCAATGAGTTGAGAGCTGCCAAAAGCCATCCTGAAAAATACAGGGATCTCATTGTTCGAATAGGCGGCTTTAGTGCCTATTTCACACAGCTTTCTCCCAGCATCCAGGACGATGTAATAAACAGGAGCGAGCATAACCTGTAGCGGACAAAAGGAGGTAATGTCCATCCCTGGCCCAGAACTGGCATTGTAAATATGTATCGCTCGGTTAGTTATCTGCGCCAGGGCGGGCCTGTAAATCCTGTCTAAAGATTACGACTGTTGCTGCGCCGTCTTGTCGCGCCGAAGCTTTAGCGAAGGTGAAAGTTACTAAAGCGCCCGTCCTCCCTAGCAGGCTATTATCTTTATCTTCCGGAATCGCTAGGTTTTAAAAATCAGCGTCGATTTTTCCATTCGATCTTCCACTTCGGATCAGTACATAGGCCGCATTGCGGGCCGACAAACATCGCCCCGGCTTTTTGATCGTTCTTTAGCTGCCATTTCATCCAGGCGCTCACGACTTCGCCGAATTTGCCTCCGTTCGGTTCCGCATAAGTGGCCATGTGACCGACGTCCAGATTCGCGAGAAATGCCGGAACGCCTTGACTCAGGGCGAAATCATCCATTGCATTGGGGTAGGCTATATCCTTTGGCCCGCCGATAATATAGATTATGGGTGCGTGTAATTGCTTGAGAGTATCTTTGGATACAACCGGCATTGGCAGTCCTGCCGGAGGCGGATCTTTCAGTATGCCGCTGTTGCATATAACCGAGGTGTCAATACGCGGGTCAGGTGAAATCTCCAATGCCTGGAACCCGCCGCATGACATCCCAATGGCCGCGACTCTGTCTGTGTCCAGTTTGCCGAAGTACACGCTTGATTCGCGATTCATGGGAACCTCCTTAAGTAGTTTTGTAATATGGTCCTTGAAAAATATATTACCACCGCAGGTCCACTAAAGCCTCCGGTCCAGGCTTGAGACTTCAGCAATCTAATTCCTCCAACACCACTAATAATGTATTTAGGTATACAAAAGGCTTAATTGTATCAATAATGTGTCAATAAAATTATCGGCGTGTGATAAAGCAGTGTGGTAAACATATTGACACAAAATACCGCACTCCGTATACTTCATTCCTTAAAAAAAGAATTCTTATCAACCAACTCAAACATATACTTCATTCCTTAAAAGGGGATTCTTATTAAAAATCGGCTTTTTCCTCGCCTTTGCGAGTGTTTTTATTTTCGGTTATTTTGCCTCCAGCACATTTATTGTAGTGGCTGTTGTGTCCGCTATAATGGGATTTTTTGTAATCGGCAGTAATTCTGGCCTCATGGGGCTCGCCACTATTTCATATCCTGCAGATATCAGAGGCACCGGGCTTGGCTGGGCAACTGGAATAGGTAGATCCGGCTCTCTGCTTGCACCTGTTGTAGGTGGTATTATGCTTACGGAAAACTGGAGCGTAAATGCAATTTGTACCACAAATGCGGTTCTGGCATTAGTAGTCATATTAATAATTTTCATCATGCAGAAAGTTACTTCCAGATAAATAAGAAAAAAACCGTTCACCTGGTTCTAAAATAACAGCTTGAAAATATATTATAAAGAAACAAGGAGTTAAAGAATGAAGCGAATTGGTAGTAAAAAAAGGATCTGTCAAGCAGAGATTTCATAAAAGCAACTTCAGTCGGCATAGGTGCATCAGCTATCGTCGGGCTTAATGCTGAGCCTGCCATAAGTCAGGACATGGCTCCTGCTCTGAAATGGGATAAAGAAACTGATGTTGTGGTTGAATAAAAATAATTATTAATCGGGAGTACTGCAGATGAAAAAACGAAAATTAAACATGATGCCAAAACTGGTGATATTAATCAGTTATATCCTGATGGTTAGCGGAAACGCTGCAATTGCCGATGATAGCCAGAACTCCGGCGACCTGAAGATTATTAAAGGACCGCAAAACACAGAGGATATTCTGCCCATTGGTGATACTCAATGGCTGGTTACTTCCGGCATGAACGGCCAAGTTTCAAACTCGGATATTAACGGCCATATCTATCTGGTCAATCGCAAAGAAAAGACATTTGAAGAATTCTTTCCTGGGGAAAACCCGACCTTTGATCACGATAAAAAAATGTTCAGTGACTGCCCGCGACCGATAAATCCTGAAAATTTTTCATCCCATGGTCTGGCCCTTAAAGAACTGTCACCGGGACAATACCGCCTGTATATGACAAGCCATGGCGAAAGGGAAGCCATAGAAGTATTTAATATTAATACCGGGGGCGCTAAACTTGCAATAAGCTGGACGGGTTGTGTTCCATTGCCCGAAGATATTATGGCGAACAGTGTCGCAATTCTTTCAGACGGCGGATTTGTAACAACCAAGTTTCACGATCCGACTGTGCCAAATTCCATGATGTCGATCGTTCAGGGTAAACTCACCGGCGGTGTTCATGAATGGCATCCCGGCGGCAGTGTTAAAGCAATAGAGGGTACTGAGCTTTCAGGGGCAAACGGGATCGACGTGTCCCAGGATGATAAGTGGGTTTATGTGGCTGCATTCGGATCAAGGGAGATAGCCCGTTTTGACCGAACAAAAAGTCCTGTTGCAATGGAGAAGGTTCCCATATCGATAACCCCTGATAACATCCACTGGGGTGATGACGGATTGCTTTATACTGCGGGCAATAACAATGCGAGGGGAACGGGATGGTCCGTAATGAGTATCCACCCTGAAACCCTGGAAATAAAACGGGTAACCGGAGTCGGTCAAACAGCAGCAATGCAGAATGCCAGCTCGGCTGTTCCGGTTGATGATGAGATATGGGTGGGGACCTTTTCGGGTGACAGGATTGGCTACTTACCAAGGCATTGAAGGTGAATTGTTTTATGAATTATCCGGTTTTCACTTTTAACAAATATTTCATGATTCTGCCAAGAATGACCCCTTTTTTTGTATACCATATAACGAATGGAACTAATAGGGCGATATAAATATAACGTTTAATTGAAAGGAGATTGTACGATGAATAAAACCATCTTTAACATCATTTTCTTAATGTTCCTTATATCATTTTCGTTATTATCTTTTTGCATAACGGTATCCCCTAGTGACAGATCCATGGATCGAAAATTAGCAGTCCACTCAGGGGAATTTGTGATTGAACCTTCAACACTGATCTGTCTGGGTTTTGAGTGGTATATCGAAGGTGATGCAAATCATAACGCCGCTGTTGAAGTCACTTACCGGAAAAAGGGAAATCAGACCTGGGAAAAGGCGCTGCCCTTATTACGCATACAGAATGAGGAATGTATCAACAGTTTTTATGGTAATACTATCGATTATATAACACCCAATTTGTTTGCCGGTAGCATAATGGATCTTCAACCCGATACAGCCTATGAGTGTAGGTTTGTTATGTCTGACCCGGATGGTGTTCATGGGGAGGTCGAAAAAACGGTCACCGTCCGAACTCGCCCCGAACCCAAACCTTCGGGTGGCGGAAAAGTCTATCATGTATACCCTTATACCTATAAGGGGCCTAAGGAAGAGCCCCATTTTGATAACCTTATGGGGGCCTATTATTTAGGTTACGGCTGCACGGCAGACTGGTGGAATCTGCATCCGCCCCGCGTACAACCCGGTGATACGATCTTAGTACACGCCGGTCTCTATAAAGCAAACTGGACTGTCTATGGTGCTACTTATTTTAAAGAGGGCCAGGGAACGAAATTTTCAGGAACCTATTTTTTAACTCAGAGCGGTACTCCCGACAAACCCATTGTCATAAAAAGCGCAGGGGATGGAGAGGTTATCTTCGATGGCAACGGCAACTTTAATCTCTTTAATGTCATGGCCGCCAATTACAATTATTTTGAAGGATTGACCATCCGGAATACCGACGTTGGATTTTGGGCCGGGCAGAAAAGAATTACCGGTTCCAGTGGATTGACAGTTAAAAACTGTCGGTTTGAAAATATTGATAAAGGAATTCACACGGAGTGGTCAGGCTCAAAATATTTTTACATCGCGGATAATGTTTTTATCGGTCGGCACGATCCCAATGGAATTCATGGCTGGTTAAAACCACCGCGTAAATCATCCTATCCCTTTGAAGAGTGCCTATCGGAATATGCCGTCAAGGTCGCGGGGGCAGGGCATGTTATCTGTCATAACTACGTGGCTAATTTTCACAACGGCATATGCCATGCCACATATGGTGTGCCGGAAGGATATCCGGCTTATGGCCATCCGGATATCTATCCGGTGGAAGAAGTGTTGAAACAGGATCAAATGTTCGTTTCCATTGATATCTATAATAATATTATAAGAAATGTTCATGACAATGCTATTGAAGCGGACGGTATCATGTATAACGGACGGATTTTGCGGAACTTTTGCATAGATGGAGCGTCATCTGCCCTGAGTTCTCAAACCCTGTACGGCGGTCCGGTTTATTTTATACGCAATATCATCTACCATAGCAGCTCATCCGGCTTTGTAAAACATCAATCAAATCCGTCCGGATCTCATTACTATCATAACACCTCTATTTCAAAGGTGAGGGCCGGTCTGGGTTCCAACTACCATTTCCGGAACAATCTGATTTTGGATTGGCTGCCGGAAGAGCCTATTTTTTCAGTCGATACGTTCACCAATTATACATCTTCCGATTATAATGGCTTTTGCCCAAATCCGGGAGCATCCTATTCATTTGCATGGAATTCACCGCCATTTGAAGTAATGAAAGACTATGCAAATCCACAGAAAAACCGCAAATTTACTGACCTGGTACAATTTCAAAAAGCTACAAAGCGGGACACGCACAGTATGTTGATTGATTTTAATATTTTCCAAAATGTAAAAGCACCGGATTACAAATCTCCCACCCAGGTTTATTATGAGGTAAAACCGTCTGATTTTCAGCTAGTTGACGATGCATCTACAATTGATGCGGGATGTGTTATTCCCAATGTAAATGATAATTTTGCCGGCAAAGCCCCGGATTTGGGTGCGCTGGAAGCCGGTATGCCTTTACCCATTTATGGGCCTCGAAAATAATGGCAGTATATTCAATTTTATTACAACTTGATTGGAAATTCCACTGGTATATAATTAATGATCATTTACATCTGTTAACCATTTAATAGAAATTAAAGAATGCTTAAATGAAGCTCCCCACCGCAAGCGGTGGGGTATCAAGCGGAATTGCGCCATAGCCAACCCGCCTTCGCTCTAACGAGCTTCGGCGCGGTTCACCTTGCCATTCATCCCTGCGGCAAGCCGCAGGGTATTCTGGCGAAGGCGAATAAATTTTAATAATTTTTTACAAGGAGGTTCTCAAATGAAAAGCAGGTACGGAAAAAGGAGCAAAATATTTTTAACGGTATTATGTCTTGTAATCAGTCTTTTTCTGCCACAGTTTCCACTGGCTCAGGATACCGCTCCCAAGCCCAGGCCAAAAATGGGTTTCAATCCATTTCAGATGGATTCCAGGGCAAAGGAACTGACCTATCACTTTGAGGATACAAAGGAAGACCTTAAATACTGCCTGTTTGTTTCATCAAAGGTAAGCCAGGACAAAAAGGCCCCTCTCATTGTTACGCTGCATGGTCTGGGTGCAGGTCCGTCAATTATGGTTACAAAACAGGCTGTGGATCTTGCGGAAGAAGGCGGATACATCCTCGTGGCGCCCATGGGTTATAACGAACGGGGGTGGTACGGGATGCCGTTCGGCAGGCCCGAAGGCAAGACTCCGCCCCAAAAGGCCCAGACCGGTGACGATGCAGTGCCCAAACCAAAACCAAAGGCATCACTGTTTTATGACCCCAATGATCCGCCGAACCTGCGCGAGTTGAGTGAAAAGGATGTAATGAACGTTCTGGATATCGTTCGCAGGGAGTATAATGTTGATGAGAACCGGATATACCTGATGGGTCATTCCATGGGCGGCGCCGGGACACTTTATCTTGGATCAAAATACCCGAATAAATGGGCTGCTCTGGCGTCCATTGCACCGGCCGCTTTTGGCATCGAACCCGACAGCCTGGCTAAAATTAAAAGCATGCCGGTGATATTTATTCACGGCGCTGCTGACGAGGTGGTACCAGTTGACATTTCCCGCCGGTGGGTTGAAAAGGCCAAAGAATTGAATATGACCTGTGAATTCAACGAAATGGAGGGTATAAGCCATGGTCCCGTGATCACGGCTGCTCTTCCGAGCGTTTATGAATTTTTCAGTAAACACTCAAAATCTAAATAAGCTTTAAAAATGAGTAGGTGTGACGTTTGTGCAGAGCGTAATTTATTACAGTAATACACGCTCTGCCAGCGCCAAATTGAGATACAACGAGAGCTTCTAAATGTTGTCCATAGTCCCAAATGTGCGTAACTGGTAACAGAAGATTCTTTCTTAAGAATATGAGAGATTGAATCAGGATAATATTTAATTACAAAAGGAGAAATTGATGAGAAAGACATTAATTATTACACTATTGGTTGCCATGGTTTGTGTAACAGCCTTACTAGCACCGGCCTGTAACTCTGAAGAACCAATTACTGCGTTAGTAAAAATTGATAGCGGATATATTTCCGGTACGGTAATCAGCGACAATCCGGTTCATATCTTTCGCGGTATTCCCTATGCCGCCCCCCCATTAGGTGATTTGTGCTGGAAACCGCCGCAGCCGGTTAAACCCTGGTCTGGTATCAGGGAGTGCACCGATTTCGGTTTGACACCATCCCAGGACATAGCTAATCCCATGGGAGAATCACCAACGCAGATAGGCGAGGACTGCTTATACCTGAACGTCCAGACACCGGCTGAAAATGTCTCCGATAAGTTCCCGGTAATGGTCTGGTTCCATGGCGGTTGCTACCATATGGGCAGCGGCAATACCCCGGACTCAAACTCACCGGCACTACCCGAACATGGCATTGTCCTGGTCTCGGTGACCCACAGGCTAGGAGTAATGGGCCTTTTGGCCGCATCGGAACTATCCGGCGAGTCACCCCATAATGCCTCCGGGAACTACATGGTCTTGGACCTGATCGCATCCCTAAAATGGATACAAAGTAACATCGCCGCTTTCGGTGGCGATCCGAATAACGTCACTATCGCCGGGTTTTCCGGAGGCGGGGGTAAAGTTATCGGTATGCTCGCCTCCCCTTTAGCCAAAGGGCTTTTCCATAAGGCTATTATTGAGAGCGGCTCATTATATATGTTGTTTCCCGGAACTCCCCTTAAGGACCAGGAAGCTATAGGCGCTAAGTTGTTTGCCAAGCTGGGAGTTACCACACTGGCTGAGGCACGGGCACTCGACTGGAAGACCATAGAAAAGGCCAACAGCGAACTTGGCTCGGAACTGAATATGTTTACACCGGCTGGTCCTGTATGGAACTACACAGTAGATGGTTATGTATTTCCTGAATCCCATGACAAAATCATCAGGGATGGCAATCACAATGCTGTTCCCCTATTGGGGGTCGCCAACTACGGGGAAATATTCGGCGCTAGACCTACTATGCTTAAACAAATTCCGGCTTATATGGACATTTTCAACGGCAACACTAAAAATGGAGCCAAAAGCTATACCTGTATTTTTGGTCTGGTACCAGCGGGGTGGAGAGAGCTTGGGGGCACTACCGGCCATGGGAATGAACTGCCCTATGTTTTTGGTTTCATCGATCTTCCCTGGGCCTGGAGTGAAATGCGTATTGGATCAGCCTTCGGTCAAAAACGTCCTGCCGGAGTAACTACAAACGCAGGAGTAACGAATGAGGATATGCAGGACGCTGATGAAGTAATGACTATATGGGCCCAGTTCATGAAAACGGGAAATCCCAGTGTAAAGGATCTAATAGACTGGCCGGCCTGGGATGCATCCGGGGATAAGTACGCCGATATAGGTTATCCCTTCCAGGTTAAATCAGGATATTCTTTGCTGGGACAATAGAAAAAACGGTTGGCTAAATTATAGTTGATATGGAAAACAAAACAGTGTCAGGTTCAATATTGACATACAGGATGGACCTCCATATAATCAATTACTCAAAAAAGGAATTCATATCCAAAACGCTTAGCGGTAAAGTAGGAATTAAGCTATTCACAACACCACACTTGGAGGAAACTATGCGGAAAATAATCTTTATTCTTTTTATTTTTTCTTTTCCTGGGATCCTTTGGGCTGCTGACCCAATCATAGGCACATGGAAGACCAATTTTGAGAAATCAAGTTTTCCTGCCGATCAACAGGGGATAAAAGAAGATACAAATACATACCGTGAAATCGATGGAAATTTGATAGAATTATCTATAAAGACTATTAACCCGGATGGCTCTTTATATACAGCTTTATGGACATGGCCTAAACAAGGAGGATTTGCCAAGGTTCTTTCCAGGACTCTCGATGAAGGAGTGATCTATGTTCAAACATTAATTGAACCAGGTCACTGGTGCGTGAACATCATGAAAAATGGTAAACAAATTGCCAGATACCATAAAGTTGTAAGCAAGGACGGTAAAACGATGAGGCAGACCTTGATAGGTAGTAAAGATGGTAAGCCTATTAGTATAATGAAGGTGCTTGAAAGACAATAGCAGCTTTATTTTAGATCAAAATATTTTAAGATTACGTGCAGAACGTGTTCCCATCTAGTCCCGGAAGGTGTGCGAACTCGCGCAGGCTACGTAGCCATGACAGGAACTCGTGGGCCGTATTCGGGGAAACGTAGAATACACTGTTAATACCGGCCTTTCTCAATTCGTCAGAATTCACGATCAGTAGCAATACAAGTGTAGTCAAATACCGTTTTATGGTCTCTCTACATCAGTGTTTTCTAATGGTGTTTAAATAAAACGGGTAAACCCGATAGCACCCCAATTTTCTTCATAAAAGGAATGTCACTCCACTGGATACCGCGCAGATAATTTTATTGACACAATTAATATAAAAGCAAGTTCCTATCGTTGGGAGTACTGCCGTTTTTTACCGAATGTGTTTAAAAAAAGCAACTTTGCAATGAAAGGAGGCAACATCAAATGAAGAGATCTTTTCTAGTCGCAATATTCGTAATTCTTATAGCCGGGATCTGTTTCGCGCAGGAGCCTGCGCCCGCCCCTGTCAGGGTAGAGGGCGGATTGGTGCAAGGTGCTGTCGAGGATGGGCTCACGGTTTACAGAGGCATCCCGTTTGCAGCGCCTCCGGTCGGTGACCTCCGTTGGCGCGCCCCTCAGCCGGTGGTGAAGTGGGACGGCGTGAAAGACACCGTCAAGTTCGCTCCCGCGTGCGTACAGGGCATGATGATGGGTCCCGGCGGCAGCGGACCTGCGCCGTGTGAGGACTGTTTATATTTGAATATCTGGAGTCCGGCGAAATCGCAGCTCGATCGCGTTCCCGTTTTTGTGTGGATCTACGGTGGCGGATTCGCAGGCGGTGCGACATCCTATCCCATATTCAGCGGAGAGAAACTTGCCAAGAAGGGGGTAGTGCTGGTGAGTATCGCCTACCGCGTAGGGCAAATGGGATTCTTCGTTCATCCGGAGTTGAGCGCCGAGACTGAAAACCACGTATCTGGAAACTACGGTCTGCTTGACATGATTGCCAGTCTCAAGTGGATACAGAACAACATTTCCGCATTCGGTGGGGATCCCAATCATGTGACCATCTTCGGCGAGTCAGCCGGAGGAATCGCCGTCAGCATGTTGTGCGCGTCGCCGCTGGCAAAAGGGCTGTTTCACGGCGCGATCTCGGAGAGTGGCGGGTCGTTTGGACCTCCGAGGCCTGCAACCATGCCCGGTGAGAACATGAAAAAGTTGATCGACGCTGAGCGTTCGGGTATAGCAACCCTCAAAGCGTCCGGCGTGGAATCCATAGAGAAAGCGCGGAAGCTCTCTCCAGATAAGCTTTCGAGCGGCGGCCGTGGTCAAGGCGGTCAGGCTGCTCGTGGTGGTGGCGGGCCAGCCGGCCTGAGCAATTGGCCGATCATCGATGGATGGGTGATTCCTGACGATCAATACAAGCTCTATGAAGCGAAGCGTTACAACGACGTTCCGGTTCTGATTGGCTATAATTCCGACGAGGGCCTGAGCTTCTCTCCCGCGCGGACCCCGGAGGATTACATTGCCAGCGTGAAGTCGCGCTTCGGTCCGTTCGCCGATAAACTCATCGCGGCCTATCCCCCGGGTACAGAAACCGTGGCCAAGACCGCACGCGACCTGATGCGTGACGCAGCGTTCGGATGGCAAACCTGGATTTGGGCGCGGTTGCAGTCAAAGACGGGTAAATCCAGGGTGTTTTACTATTACTTCGATCAGCATCCGGATTATCCGGCTGATTCACCGCAGGCCGGGCAAGGATCGCCGCATGGGCAGGAAGTGTCCTATGTATTCCAGCACCTGAATCCGAATCAGCAGCCTGCCAAGTCGGACGAGGTAATTTCGGAGGCTATGGCCACCTACTGGACAAACTTCGCCAAATCCGGCGACCCGAACGGCCCGGGCCTCCCCGAGTGGCCGGCGTTCAGCGACGTCGACCCCGTGGTGATGCACTTTGCCCGGACGCCTCACACCGGGCCGGTCCCCAGTGCCGATGCGCTCAAGGTCATGGATCGGTATTTCGCCTGGCGGAGGACTCCCGAGGGCGAAGCCTTTGTGAAATAGGTCGGGTCAGGTACTCCGGTCCCCATGGCCAGAGCACACAATCAGACACGCGCAATAAGCAGCAACATGAAAGGAGAGATCCAATGACTATTAACAATAAAAAGAAACTAACTCGCAGGGCATTTTTCAGCGATGTAACAGCCTCCACCGCTCTGGCAGCAATAGCAATGGCCCAATTAGGCTCGCCAACGGCGGCACTGGCACAAGAGGATAAGAAGCCTCCGGATAATTTTCGGATGCCATCCAACCTTCCGCCCTGGCCTGAGGGAACTACCGGCAACAAATACGATCATCTGTTCTGCACCAGGCTGAAAGAGAAACCGCTAACAGATACCATACTCAGTCCGACGATCAGTTTCCGCGGTGCAAGCGACCTTCCAGGCGCTGGCATCAATATGGGATTCCGCTATTATGTCAAACCATTTAAGATGGAACTGCAATCACATCACCACGATGTCGATGAATATCTCTTCTTCCTTGGCGCCCAGTTACCGGATCTGACGGCCAATTTCGATGCGGAAATTGAAATATTTTTGGGGCCGGAGTATGAAAGACATATCATTACCAAACCCTGTATCCTCTATATTCCCAGAGGATTCGAGCACAATCCGATGGATATTAAGAGGGTGGGCAAACCGTTATTGTTCATGCCCCTGCTTCTGTCGCCCTATTTCAACGGGTACTACCAGACGGGTTATATGCAATTTATCGGTAATAAAAAGATCGATTAGTAAATTAATTGGACATTCGTGCAGAAACGGATTTATAGTTTCATTACACACTCTGCGCGATGTCCCCTTTTACCAAACCATTTTGAAAGGAGAATGAGACTACCATGAACAGATTTTTAATAGCGCTTTTTATCGGAATTTTTGCCGTTATAGCTGTCCAGGACTTATCCATGGCTCAAACAGCCGGGGGTTCCGAACCGAAGAAGCAGGAAATTCCATTTGAAGTTCTCAGTCCATGGGCGGATGCAGACCCGATCCCGTTAAGAGGGATCTCCCCGAGAATCCAAAGCCTCGCGGGAAAGAAAATCGGATTATTCGTCAATTCCAAGCGGGCAGCCATGCCGATCGCGGAATCAATCGATAAGAGACTTAAGAATATTTACCCCGATATCCAGACAATCGTGTTCCATTCCACAGAGCCGAATGTCAACGAGATCGAGACAAAGAACAAAGAAAAGTTTACTGCCTGGGTCAGGGAAGTTGACGCGGTAATCGCCGTTGTCGGTGACTGAGGGTCCTGTACAAAGTACCTCGTCTATAATGGAATAGCGGTCGAGGACTTTGGCAAGCCGGTCGTGCTACTGGCTAATAATGGTTTTGTTGACGATGCTCATTCAGCTGCATCGAGTAAGGGAATGCCCGGAATCAGAATCGTGGGAGAATCCGTGGCTTGTGAATCCACTGTCATATCCGAGATAGAAGAGGGCGTAGCGGCAGCCATGAAAGACCTGGTTGAAGGCCTGACCAGGCCGCTGAGTCCCGAAGAGAAATCTCCGAAGCAGAAAACAGGCAAGACTCCAAGGGTAGCGTTTAAAGGAACTCTTCAGGAGGTAAACCGGTTCTACTACCGCAAGGGGTGGGGCGACGGTATGCCCATTATTCCGCCGACTGAGGAAGCCGTCGCGGAGATGCTGACCGGGACGGATCTGCCGCCCGACCATATTGTGGCGACGATCATCCCGAGAAAAGGAAAAGCCACGATTGAAAAGATCGCGATTAACGCGGTGATGGCCGGTGCGCTTCCAACCCATATGCCGGTTTTAATCGCTACAGTACAGGCTTTTGCCGATCCGAAAGCCAGGTTTGATACATTTGAAGTAAGTACAGGTTCCTGGGCGCCCTCCCTTACCATCAACGGCCGGATAAGAAGAGACATCCACATCAATTGCAGCTCGGGCGCGCTAAGTCCGGGAAATATCGCTAATTCTGCAATCGGCCGGGCCGTGGGACTTATCGTCAAGAACATCGGCGGAGCAAGAAAGGCTGTCGAGGACATGGGGGTCATCGGCAATCCCGGCAAGTACAGCCTTGTAATCGGTGAGGATGAAGAGGCGAGCCCCTGGGAGCCTCTCAGCGTCGAGCGCGGCTTCACAAAAGAAGACAACACCGTGACCGTGTTCTTTCCCAACACCTTTATTCAGACGGTTCCAGGCGGAACAGACGCAAAAGGGATTCTGGATACGCTTGTAAACATTGGAACCACCAGCATGTCCAGCGTCATTCTTATTCCTTCCTGGGCCAGGGTTTTATCGAGCGAAGGATACACGAAGCAGAAAGTCAAAGAATATATAGCGGAGCATAGCATTGGCGGTTCGAAAATCGCCGGTTTTTCAAACGCCGCCACTCCTTCAAAAATGGATACCGAGAACCTTATAATTCTGGTTGCCGGAGGGCCTGGCTCATTTATAGGCCTGCTTAGGAGCGTTGGCCCCGGATTTTTCAATAATACCCTTGTCACTAAAAAAATAGAATTGCCGAAAAATTGGGACAAGCTGGTGGCGAAGTACAGTAATCTCAAACCGATTTACGAGAAGTACTAGAAGCAAATGCCATGAATTCCAAAGATCCGGTTCATGGAATTCATGGCTTTACGGCTGTGTAATAAGCGGGACGATTCTTTAATAATCCAATTGAAAAAAGATATTGAACTATGAACGAGCGTCCTTCTTCATATCATGCGCAGTAAACAGCAACATGAAAGGAGAGATTCAATGAGTTCTATTACCAGTAAAAAGAATCAAACCCGCAGGGCATTTTTCAGTGATTTAACAGCCTCTACCGCTCTGGCGGCAATGGCATTGGCTCAATTAGGTTCGCCAACGGCTGCAATGGCGCAAGAGCAATAGAAGCCCCTGGATAATTTTCGGGAGACACCCAACCTTTCCCCCTGGCCCGAAGGAACTACCGGTAACAAATACGACCACCTGTTCTGCACCAGGCTGAAAGAGAAACCGTTAACCGACACCATACTGAGTCCGACGATCAGTTTCCGTGGTGCCAGTGACCTTTCTGGCGCTGGCATAAATATGGGATTCCGTTATTATGTCAAACCATTCAAGATGGAACTGCAATCACATCACCACGATGTCGACGAATATCTCTTCTTCCTGGGCGGTCAGTTACCGGATCTGACGGCCAATTTTGATGCGGAAATTGAAATATTTTTAGGGCATGAGTACGAAAGACACATTATTACCAAGCCATGTATCCTCTATATACCCAGAGGATTCGAGCATAATCCAATGGACATAAAAAGGGTGGGTAAACCGTTACTGTTCATTCCACTACTTCTGGCACCCTATTTCAACGGATACTACCAGACGGGTTACATGTAATTCATCGGGAATGAAAAATTAGATTAGAGATTCGATATTTGTTTATTGCTTGAAGAAAAAATGTAAAATGAACTACTCCGCAGTTGAGCGGGGGGGAATTAACATAATAAATTTGCATTGTGCATTGGGGTCGGGCCACGGCAACTTATTGATATCTAAGGATTAATGTTCCAGCAATAGGTGTTTTTGGGCCCTATATCCCACAAGCTCCTTCACCTTTTCAACAAAGGGTCTGTTTCCCACCGCGAGACTGCCACTCCATTCTTCCTTTCGTTCTTTTTTGCCATCTCCCATGTATTCATTTACCCAACCATTGTGACTTATCCTCAATTGTTCATAAGACCCGACTCCAAACAACCTTTGCAGCCGATCATAATTAATGAGAGCCTTTTTTCTCCTGTGTTCCTGGATTTCATTATAATGCAATAATGCCTCTTCGTTCTAGCCATAGATTCTCTCTAATAAACACGTTTTTGCCTTCAAAAAACTCAATATAGGCCTTTTTCATAGGGTAAAAATAGCAATTATTCAATTCATATCAATAAGTTGCCGTGGTCCGATAAAATGAGAAAGATGGTCTCCTTTGAGGAGAGACCTCATTTGTGTTAGGAAATTTTCACTTAAAGAAAAAAATAACACAAAGAAAGGAGACCAAAATGAAGGATACCATTTATGATCACTATATTGCAATAGATTGGTCAATTGAAAACATGGCTATTGCCCGCATTACGAAAAAATCAAATAAAATCGTTCTAACCGATGTGCCATTAGATATTTTAGAAATAAAGGTCTATTTAAGAAAGCTCAAAGGCTCCAAGATATTAATGGTTGAAGAAACAACCACATCGCAATGGTTATATACAGAGTTGAGGGATTATGTGGACAGGATGGTAATCTGCGATCCACATAGGAATAAGCTCTTAGATGATGGGCCAAAAACAGATAAAATCGATGCGACTAAATTGGTGCATCTTTTGAAAGCCGGGCTTATTAAAGAAGTCTATCATTCCACAGACAAGTTTTTATGTCTCCGCCGGTTTGTAAGTGGCTATGAAGATCTGGTCAAAGCAGGAGTCCGGTTACAAAATCAACGCTATTCACTTCTCAGGGCTTGCGGGAAACGGGGCTATGATTGGGCGGGCACGAAGTTGGACTCGGAAGGTGATCAATATGCCCTGGATTGTTTAGATAGGCAGATAGAGATTTATAAACAAGAAAAGGAAGGTTATGAAAAAAGATTTAAGAGACTTACTAAAGAATATCCTGAGATAAGTCATCAGAAGAGTCTTCCTGGTATAGGTCCCATCCATGCGGTAAAGATTGTTGCCCGTGTCGTAACTCCGTATCGCTTTGCCGATAAGGGTCATTACTTGAGTTATATAGGGTTGATCAAGTTAGAAAAGGTAAGTGGCGGAAGAAGTTATGGCAGAAAGAATTCTCGTTACTGCCGGCAATTAAAGAGTATTTATAAAACAAGTACCTGGGCGGCCATAAGCGGAAATAACCCAATCAATGACTACTATGAATATTTAATCAAGGTGAAAGGGTATCCTGAACATAATGCCCGGCATAGTGCCTGTCGAAGATTGGCCATTCTAAGTTTGGGGGTTTTTAAGAGCGGCAAGAAATATCAACCATACCGGAGGGATCATGTAAAAGGTAATCAAGAGGTTAAAACAGGCCTGTAAGCATCGTATTCAAAGAATCCCGTCAAATGTGGATAACGGTCTTACAGGCGAGGGGAGAGAGCTCAATGTGGGGTCGTAATAAATCCATCTTATTTGGATATATAGTTCAATGGTCCGATTAGCCCCCCCTCTATTCCTAGAATTTATCGTAACCCATTCCCTGGTAAGAAGAATGATTTGCCATGGATAGAGAGTTCAGATAGGCGACTGAGGGATACTGCTAAAACCTTCTTAATATCCTTCAGATAAAGCAAGATCCGTTAAGATAGATAAAATGGGGTTTCAAAGAACAGAGGTGCAAATGGCAACCTACGGAGACCGTAAGCAAGAAAAAAAGTGATCTTCTTGCTAATGGAGAGATATTTTTTCTTGACTTACTTTCTCATAGGCGACCCCACATTAACATTAAAACACATTAATATTTTGAAAATCCTAATTAGAAAGCCTTAGAAGGAAGATGATTGGAAAGCCGTATTCGGGAAAACTGAACGTATGGTTTGATGAGGGGGGATTGGAAATAGGGCATGGTTGGGCTGCTCAGGCACTGTCAGACGAAAGGGACAAAAACGGTTATGCGCTACCTAAACTACTACGCCAGTTCTCTACTCTACCGGTCTACGTCCCTTATTTATGGTCGTTGCTACCTATTTTGTTTCAAATTGATTCCAAACAAAACTGCTATTGTCTTTCAAGCACCTTTATTATCTTAATAGGTTTACCATCTTTACTACCTATCAAGGTCTGCTTCATTGTTTTGCCGTCCTCACTTACGATTTTAAGGTACCTGGCAATTTGTTTACCATCTTTCATGATGTTCACGCACCAGTGCCCTGGTTCAATTAATGTTTGAACATAGATCACTCCTTCATCGAGAGTCCTGGAAAGGCACTTGGCAAATCCTCCTTGTTTCGGCCATGTCCATAAAGCTGTATATAAAGAGTCATCCGGATTAATAGTTTTTATGGATAATTCTATCAAATCTCCCTCGATTTCATGGTATGTATTTATATCTTCTTTTATCCCCTGTTGATCAGCAGGAAAACTTGATTTCGCCAGATTGGTCTTCCATGTGCCTATAATTGGGTCAGCGGCCCAAAGGGTTCCAGGAAAAGCAAAAATAAGAAGAATAAAAAAAATTTTCACATAATTTCCTCCAATTATTATAGTGTTATCGATTAATTCCTATTTTTCAGTTAATTTGATAAGAATTCCCTTTTAGTGAGTTTAATATATGGAGGCCGATCTTGTGTGTCAAGAAAGGAAAACAAGAGGCGTAGTCATTCCTGACATCTCCATATGCTATTTCTGGATGAAAACCTTGCTTACTATTTACTGATCACTGTTAGTTAAACACCGATATATCCCGATCTTTATCATCTCTGAATATCTTCCGGTCTTCTACTTCCCTTACCATTACATGGTGTAATATGCCGGGTGTATCTAATCTGGATGTTCTGGGAATATCTGAATCTTGCTCATAGCTCTCTAACATGTCATGTTGTTTTATTTTTAAAGGACGTTCCCATTAGTCCCACTAGTAGCGCGGGCCATAATGAGGTACAGGTAAACCAACCTCCAGGGCTCCCAGATCCGGGGCTTCTCCGGTAAAGTCATCGTTCACATTGGGGAGAATGCATGCTGCCTCAACTGCTGCTGAATCAGGTTTAAGCCGAAAATCCAGGTCGTCGGCATTGAAGATTTTAGTAATCTCATCCGGATAAACAGGTGGATGCACACGCTCAAAGATATCATAATCTACGAGTATGCTGTGCTCATCCCGTCCTGTGGCCTGGCTGTATTCCGCGAGGGTATTATACTGGCGCTCTTTCCTGGGATTTTTATAGTCCTTCAGTATATCAAATGGAGGAGAGTTCCATCCAAAGGAATAGTCCGCGTCCGGGTCGGGACGGAAGCCGTTGTAATCAGACGATGTGTAATTGGTAAAAGTGTCCACAGAGAAAACAGTCACTCCGGGCACCCAGTCAAGGATGAGATTATTCCGAAAATGATAGTTTAAACCTGAACCGACATTCGCGCTCGCAATAGATGTATTGTGATAATAGATGGAACCTGACGGGTGATTTGCATGTTTTATAAAGCCCGTGCTCGATCCATGGTATATAATATTCCGTATAAAATAAGCCGGCCCGCCGTAAAGGGTTTGTGAGCTTAAGGCCTGGGCTGCTCCGTCTATGCAATAGTTGCGCAGGACACGAATATTATACATGGTTCCGTCTGCCTCTATCGCATTGTCATGTACGTTCTGAATAAAATTATTATAGAAGTCGTTTGCCCTGAACATCCTGTCTTCTTTTAGCACTTCTTCAACCGGATAGATATCCGGGTGGCCGTATGGAGGATAGCCTTCCGGGACACCATATGTGGCATGACATATTCCGTTATGGAAATGCGTAATGTAATTGTAACAGACAACATGACCCGACCCGGCCAATTTGACAGCATATTCGGACAGGCATTTTTCATAGGGGAAAAGCGGTTCAGGCATCCTGGGACTCTTGAGAAACCATGAATGTATTTCGCTTTGGTCATGCCTGCCGATAAATACGTTATCAGCGATGTAGAAGTCCTTCGAGCCTGACCAATCGGAGTAAATGCCTTTATCGACATTCTCAATCAGGCACCTAATGACTGTTAACCCACTGCAACCGGTTATCCTTTTTTGGCCGGCCCAAAATGCGACATCAGTATTGCGGATGATCAGCCCCTCAAAGTAATTATAATCTGCGGCCATGACATTAAAGAGATTGAAATTGCCGTTGCCGTCGAAAATGACCTCTTCGCCATCCGCAGCCTTTATCACAATAGGCTTTTCGGGGGTTCCTTTTTGGGTCAGGAAATAGGTCCCGGAGAATTTTGCGCCTTGTCCTTGTCTCCAGATGTCAGCCCCATAAAAAGTCCAATCCTCTTTGTAAACTCCCTCATGGATCAGTATAGTATCTCCGGGCTGGACGCGAGGCGGGTGAAGATTCCACCAGTCTGCCGTGCACCCTCCACCGGCATAATAGGCCTGCATCAGGTTGACAAAGTTAGGTTCTTCCTTGGGTCCTGTATAATCCCATGGATAGACGTGATATACTTTACCACCCTCGAATGGTTTTGGTTCAGGACGGGTACGTACCGTTACAATTTGGTCCTTCGAAGGTTCGCGTTGGCTCTTACCATGGACTCCATCCGGATCAGACATAAGGAACTTGCACTCATACTCTGTGTCAGGTTGCAGATCCATTATGCTTCCGGCAAACAGGTTTGGGGTTACATAATCGATCCAATTGACAGAAAAGGCATCAATGCATTCTTCATTTTGGATGCGTAAAAGAGGCAGCGCCTTTTTCCAGGAATATTCTCCCTTTTTACGGTACCACACTTCCACAGTAGCATTATGGTTGGCATCCCCATCGATATACCATTCAAACCCTAAGCATATGAGAGTAGGAGGTTCAATGACGAATTTTCCCGGTTTGACCGCGTTCCGTTCTTCCCGACTTTTGCCATACTTCTCCTGATGTTTTTCGGCAGATACTGTGCCATAGCCACAGCCGGATAGACCTACAAATAGGAGAAAAACAAGGGAAAACACTATGAAAAAATTCCTTTTGATTTTCATATACTACCTCCTTTTTCGGAGACCTCTATCATTGACTATCTGGACAATACCTTGATTTCCCGGGTAGCTGCGCCCTTAGCCCCCTCCGTATCCGTAAATGTCATTGTAATTGAATAGATTCCAGGATTTTCGTAGACGTGATTAACCATAGGACCACCAATTGTGAGAGCACTGCCATCTCCCCAATCCCATGTGGTGCCTGCCCATTCAGGCAGTGCCGGATGATGATAAGATGTCTTGTCATCGTAAAAAAAGTATGAATCATTCCACACCAGGACAAGATCTCCCACCCTTACTTTCTCTGACAATATTTCGATTCTTACTTCCGGAGGTCTATTTGGACGTGTCTTGCTGATGTTATCGTACTCAAGGAATCCTTCTGGTGTCCGATCGATATTTTCCAGAATTTCTATATGTGCCGCATAAGCACGCTTTACCTGATCCGGAGTAACCTTTTCCGGCGTATCAAGAATGGAATGATAATAGAGAGGGATAGTTGCCACGTTAACCCAAGGTCTTGTTGTCGGTGCAATACCCCACTGCGGCCCGGATCCGAAAGGATTAAAACGATTCTGGGTACAGACAAATCCATACTTATCCATAGTGAACCCTGCGAGCCTGGAAA
>Ga0315543_1000140_pt1 | contig 89315 bp, 86 predicted proteins | sample SalMarSW160210MG_2_FD_203098 | JGI IMG/M metagenome (GOLD analysis project Ga0315543, IMG submission 203098) | Salt marsh sediment microbial communities from the Plum Island Ecosystem LTER, Massachusetts, United States - Salt Marsh Sediment SW1601-210 ... | reverse complement strand
AAGGTAACGGCTTCACTGACACATGGGCTGGTGTCGCTGGCATGGAAGTCAGCCTCTGGTAAGGGCAATACCGTGATGTAATTGGTCTTGGTCTCGGTATCTGAGCCGCAGGCATTGCTCACGGTTAAGCTCACGTTGTAGGTGCCGGCGCTGGCGTAGGTGTGGGATGGGTTCTCAGCAGTGCTGTTGCTGCCATCGCCAAAGTCCCAGTACCAGCTATCGTAGGTGCCTGTCGAGTCATCGAAGAAGTCAATCTCCTCATTGACACATGAATTGGTGTCGCTGGCATGGAAGTCAGCCTCTGGTAAGGGAGCTACCGTGATGTAATTGGTCTTGGTTTCGTCATCTGAGCCGCAGGCATTGCTCACGGTTAAAGTGACATTGTAGCTCCCAGCACTATTGTATGTTACAGGGAGAGGCGTCTGCCCTGTGTGACTCGAAGGAGTGCCTCCGGGGAAGGTCCAGTTCCAGCTTGTCGGACTTCCTGTGGACTGGTCGGTAAAGTTGACTGTCAGGGGAGCGCAGCCAGAGGTTGGCGTGGCATCGAAGGCTGCTTGGGGTGGTATACATACCGAGAGGCAAGTTGTTTCCACTGGGCGATCACAATTAGGCGCTTGGTCCAGATTGACATTAATGTTATCGGTTGCCCATATGAGGCATAAAGAGGACGGATTTCCCAGTGCAGCCCAGCTTACGTACATATCCGTGAAGTTGCCTCCGGTGGTGGCGTTGTCAATCCGGTAGCCGATGTCCGCACCCATCACGCCCTGAGGTCCTCCAGCCCCAGCCGTGCCACTTCCCAGTTCTCTTCGCCACCAAGTACTATTGCCTGTGGGGGTAGTCTGGGCGTTGTTGATGGTGTAGTTCGGGGGGTGTGCGCTATCCCAGCGGCTCTTAAAACCGTCGTTGTTCAAGTCATCCATGAGCGTCAGCTCACCCAGTTGATCTTTGGTCAGATCCGGGTCGTTGCTGTTGTCCGTCAGGTCCTCCAGTATCAGCTGAAATTCCGCGCCTTTCACCGTAGTCCCGTCCACCCAGGCCGCCGTCCCCGCGGTACAAAACCACCACTTGTAGCGACCTTGGCCTTGCGGGTTTGTACCAGGCCAGCCGGGCGGGTCGACAGTCTCCATACGCAGGTAGAGATACTGAGAGTCGGCAGCGTAATAGAGCGCATAACCGTCCATATTGTTGTCTACCACGTTCCGGTGCGAGTTGCAGCCACTACCCTCATCAGGGTCTGTGGATAGCCCTGTCCATGTCGTCGGCCACCCACTGGGCTGTGCCACCTCTGGCGGGAGATTGGGTGACAGTCTCCATGCGCAGGCGGCGAACAGCGCCGTCATGACCAGCATGAGCACGATGACTAAAGAGAATATTATCCTTTTCATACCAATCCTCCCTGCCAAGACTAGAAGAGTGCTCTTATCATTAACATCGTAACAATGCGGACAACTTAACAGAGCACACATTTCTTGTCAATACCTTCAAATAAGTCCTGGCTAAGAGGTCGCGTAACTATCTTCTCGGGCAAAACGATGTTGACGGGTGATTCCTATCGGGCTAGCTGGCCGTTATATTTATTGTGGACAATGAGGCGGAGATGAACTCCGCCACTACGATTAGTCATTGCTTCGGCTGACTTCAGTCAGCCGAAGCGAAAGGGAGGAGTAGATAAGCATTGCTGTTGTGAGGCCTCAGCTCCGGGACAAAATAGCAAAGCTATTCCAGGTGCAAATAAGAATCATACACAGGTTCAACGGCTTCAATAATCTGCCCCGCCTAAATAAGATCAGGATCATGACTATTTCAGCAGCAATCAGCCCCTTAACCAGCATGCTGCTGCCAAATCTCATGTTCAGGAAGGGGTTAAGTTCATAACTCCCAAGCCCTAGGGCGACCCTCGTCAACCATGCATCCAGAACATTCAGCGCAATAAAACCAACGCAGAGCAGAATGCCTTTGGTTACATCAGCATCAGCAAGCGTCACCCTGAGCCTCTCCATTTAATTCACCGCGGCTTTCTTAAATATGGCACTCCCTCCTGCCAGGGGAGGGAGGATTTGCCGTCCTTAAACCGACTAAGATTTTCCTAATTATTAGCTTTTCTCTGGCCTTATGCCCCCATCGACCTGCGATTCAGGTCACATTACTGGCAGGGCATAACGACCTCCCAGGGTTAATTCTCAGTCTACAGTGAACCTATAACCCTACCCATCCGCAAAGCAAAAAAACCGACCCAAGATACCTAAGGTCGGTTTCACTATTAGCTCCCCGTCACCCAAGTGACCATCTGAAGGTGGCGGTTCAATGCCTCCTGTTTGGCAGGTAAAATTATTGCCCAATTAGAATAGTGATGTCAATATGCTTAACTTAACTTTTCTTACAAATCGAGACTTTATCGGACTTTTTTCCTATCTTGTCAATACCTCGTCCTGGCTGACCACATGGGTAAAACTAGGCAGCATGTTTTAACAAGTTCCTTTTCAATATGCTCTACGGGGCCAAGATAGCCAAGAGATTGGTGCAGGCGGTTGAAATCATACTCAATAAGCCATTCGATTAGCCGGGGATTGAGCTCTTCAGGGTCCAAAGATAAATTTGAATGGTAAATTATTACCACTAAACATACCATGAGTGTTACCCATGTATCTCAGCCTCCGCACACCTCAATTTGACACGTACCTTGCGCCTTTTAACTCTTTAAGGAAGAGGCTCAGAATGATAGGAGGAGAAGGGCTCACAATGACACGCAAGCCTTGCGCTGCTATAATAATACCGTGCTGGTTGCCATTATCGGTTTAGGGTTAATCGGCGGCTCAATCGGGTTAGCTTTAAGGCAAGGGAAGAAATCTGGGTGGGAAATAGTCGGCTATAGCCGTCGTCAGGAAACTGTAGCCAATGCCTTAAGTTTAGGCGCCATTGAGCGAGGCGAAACCAGCTTGAAGGATGCGGTAAAGCAAGCCGAATTTGTCATTATCGCCACACCGGTTTTGACGGTAAAGGAAATCTTCTCCGAGATAGCTCCCCATCTTCCCTCTGCTTGCATTGTCACCGATACCGCCAGTACGAAAGTCCAGGTTATGAAGTGGGCCGAGGAAATACTGCCGCCAACGGTGGACTTTATTGGCGGACATCCCATGGCCGGGAGGGAAGCTTATGGCATCCAGGCTGCTGAAGCCGAGTTATTTCAGGGGTGCACTTATTGTCTCACCTCATCAGAGAAAGCTTCACCAAAATCGAGAGATACGGTGATAGGCATGGTTCAGAAGCTTGGAGCCATACCTTTTTTCATTGATGCTCAAGAGCATGACAACCTGGTGACTGGCATTAGTCATCTGCCTATGTTGCTCTCGGCAGCCTTGGTATCGCTAACCACCAAGAATCCTTCCTGGTCTAAAATGTCCAAACTGGCGGCCTCTGGCTATCATGACCTTAGCCGTCTGGCTTCGGGAAGTCCTGAGGTAAATGCCCATATCTGCCTTAGTAACCAGGAAGCTATAGTGAACTGGATAGATAAATTCAGCCAGGAATTGAAGAGGTATCGCCAACTGGTGGCTGAGGGAGATAAACGCTTGGAACAAGCCTTCGCTGAGGCTAACAAAGCAAGACAAGAATGGCTGAACAATTTGTCGGCTTAAGGTCGTTTTCGTCAAGAGCGGAGACAAGAACCATCAAACCTTGTCCCAGGTTGGAGGGGGAGGTAGTTCTACCTGGTGATAAGTCTATTTCCCACCGAGCTGTCATCCTGAATAGCTTAGCCAAAGGTGAAGCCGAGATTGATAATTTTGCTCCGGGGAGAGATTGCCTGGCTACAGTCAGGTGTCTGAGAGCCCTGGGGGTGAAAATTGGCAGAAAAGGGTCGAGGGACTCACCTACTCTATTAGTCTCAGGAACTAGCGAAGATGGTCTTAAGGAGGCCAGCAATGTGCTTGATGCCCAGGACAGTGCCACTACAATGCGCCTTCTTGGTGGTCTTCTTTCCAGCCAGCCTTTCCTATCTGTTATTACCGGGGATGTCTCTCTTCGTAATCGCCCCATGGGCAGGTTGATTGAGCCACTGAGGTTGATGGGCGCTGAGGTGTGGGGAAGGGGGCAAGATTCCTTCGCTCCTCTGGTCATTAAGGGGAAAAAGTTACGAGGTATAGATTTTACCTTGCCTGTTCCCAGCGCTCAAATTAAATCAGCCATTCTGCTGGCTGGTCTTTTTGCCCGAGGCAATACTGTCTTACACCAGGCAATTCCTTCTCGGGACCATACGGAAAGGATGCTTAAACGGATGGGAGCCAGTTTGGAAGGCCAGGGAAACTCGATTTCCTTGCTGCCTTTGAGCAGCCCTTTAGTCCCCGTCAACCTTCGTATCCCGGGCGACATCAGCTCAGCAGCCTACTTTTTGGTTGCCGGAGCTATTCACCATAACGCCAGGATAGTGATAAGGGATTGTGGAATTAACCCGACACGAACGGGAATCATCGATATTCTCCTGGCTATGGGAGCCAGGTTAAAAATAGATAATGAGCGTCTGGAAGCTGGTGAACCGTTAGCCGATATTGTGGTAGAATCTAGCGAGTTAAGGGGGATAGAGGTCGGTGGCGATATTATCCCTCGCCTTATTGACGAGATTCCCGTGTTAGCCGTAGCTAGCTGTGTTGCTAAAGGGAAAACTGTGATCAGGGATGCCGGGGAGCTGAGGGTGAAGGAATCAGACAGGATTGCCACTGTGGCAAATGAGCTTTCCCGCCTGGGTGCTAAAATTGAGCCTCTGCCGGATGGCATGGTCATCTATGGTGGTAGACCTTTGTCGGGCACAGAGGTTGACAGCCATTTCGACCACCGATTGGCGATGAGCCTGGCAGTAGCCGGTTTGATAGCCAAGGGAGAAACGACCATCAAACATGCCCAAGTGGCACAGATATCATATCCTGCCTTCTGGCAGACTTTGCAACAAGCACTAAAGACTGACAAATCCTGAGCACGGAATCCTAAATGCTAAACAATGTTGAAGCACTACAGACAAAGATTCAAAACAAAATGTAACTACTCGCCCTTAATGTCATAAGGCCCTTCGCTTCGCTCAGGATGACATAAGGAGGCTGTGTAGTTACAAAAAATGAGTTTTAAGATTTAAGTTAGGAGGGGCAGCATGGCTACAGAATTAATTCATATCGGTTTTGGTAGTGTTATCGCTGTAAATAGGGTAGTTGCTTTCCTTTCCATAAATCAGCAACCAATCAAGCGACTCCTTCGGGAAGTAAGAGAAAAGGGACTTTTAATTGACGCCACTCATGGCAGGAAAGCCAAGACCGCTATTCTTTTTGACACTGGTCACATGATGTTGGCTGCCGTGACAGCGGAGACCATTGCTCATAGGTTAGCCACTGTATCCCTGTCGTCTGAGGAAAAAGTTGAGCTGTGAAGTGCCTGACCGAAGCCTTGAGTCGAAGCTTCGAACGAAGCGAGGAGGCGACAGGGGCTCTCGACCCCTGCTCGTTGTTCTTTCCGGACCTTCGGGAGTAGGCAAGGATGCTGTGCTTGCCGGAATGAGAAAGTTAGGGCGCCCCTTTCACTATGTCGTTACCGCTACTACACGTCCTAAGCGTGCCGGGGAGAAGAATGGAGTGGATTATCACTTCCTTTCCCGGAAAGAATTTCAACAAATGATAGATAAACACCAGTTCCTGGAGTGGGCCAATGTCTACGGCAACTACTATGGTGTGCCAAAAGACGAAATAACTTCGGCTTTATCCAAAGGGGTAGATGTAATAGTCAAAGTAGATGTTCAGGGTGCTGCTACTATCAAGGAAATACTGCCCCAAGCAGTATTTATTTTCCTCATGCCTCCTTCAGGGGAAGAACTAGAGAAGAGGTTGAGAAGGCGACGCAGCGAGTCTTCAACAGATTTGGCCCTGAGGTTGGAAAGGGCTAAAGGGGAAATAAAAAGCCTGCCGCTTTTCGATTATGTGATAACAAGCCGCCAAAATAAGCTTGATGAAGTTGTATCCCAGATAGACGCTATTGTCGCTGCCGAAAAACGCCGTGTGAAGCCCAGGATTGTGGAACTTTAGCTTTCTGGTTTCCCCAGGAGGCTGCCTGTATTTTTTGACAATATCCCCACTTCACTTCTACAATAAACCTCAGTATGAGTTTGGCAGAGCAACTTTATAAGCTGCAGCAGGTTGACCTAGAGCTTCAAAGGAATCAACAAGAGCTAAATGAGGTTGAAAATCGGTTGAGCGACGATAAGGCCTTGGTTGCCACCGAATCCAAACTTGCCTCGCAAAAAGAACAACTGGAAGACGCGAGGAAAAAGCAAAAGAGCTCTGAATGGGAACTGGAAGACCTTCAAGAGAAAGTCAGGAAGATTAATAGCAAACTTTACGTTGGCACAACCACGAATCCCAAGGAACTGGTTAACCTTGAGAAAGAAGTCAAAGGCCTTAAGAGCCAGATTGGGCTGAAAGAAGATGTCCTTTTAGGGTTAATGAGCCAGGTAGAAGAGATAGAAGCTAAGGTGAAAACTACCGCCGAAGAGATTGAGCAATTGAAGCGAGAATGGGAGCAGAGGCAAGAAACTTTGGGGCAAAGGAAAAGCGAAGTTGAAACCGCGCTTGCTAAGCTCAGGGGGGACCGTAATGGACTAGAGCAGCAAATTGACCCTGAAGCCCTCAACACTTATGAGCGACTCAGGCTAACAAAGGGACAAGCTGTGGTCAAAGTGGAGAGGGGGAAATGCCAAGGATGCCACATCACCGTGCCTACGAGTCAATGGCAGAAAGCCAGAGCTGGCGATTTAATCCAATGCAATAGCTGTAACAGGATACTGTATCTGGAGTAGCCCATACAGAATCGTGTTCGTGTCAAAACAGTTCCACACACTCCGACCAGCCGCTGGCCAAATCTACTGTAGGCGGAGTGGTCAAGTAGAAGCTTTTAGTGTTTCCACCACAGTGATCCGCTTAAGAAAAGTAATGTCGCCGCGCTGCTCTAATTTCGAGATGAAAGGATCTCGGAAAGCGCTTGACAGTGCGAGGGCAGGTGATATAGCATACTAGAATTCCGGAAAACTAAACTCTTGCGATTAGAGGAGGTTGCTTTATGCAAGACGTAGCTATTGTTGGAGTAGGTCAGAGCGTCTTTTCTCGTAAGTGTGGTGTAGCTATCGGGGAATTGTGTTTTGAAGCCTATACCGAGGCAATGGAGGGCCTAGACATTACCAACAGTGATATAGATGCCTCCATTATTTGTTCTGCGCCAGAATATGATAAGCAGCGCTCACCAGCCGGTTTAATCTCAGAGTACTTGAGGCTAACGCCCAAGCCGAGTTTCTATGTCGAGACTGTGTGTTCTTCTAGTAGCACAGGGCTAAGAGTAGGTTGGTCATTAATAAAGGCGGGTCTTCATAGAGTAGTAGCAGTGATAGGCTTCCAGAAGATGTCGGACTTGACCTCTCGTGAGGCTGCGGAGAGGATGAGCCGGGGAGGGGACATAATATGGGAATCGCCCTTTGGCATAACCATGCCTGCTGGTTATGCTATGTATGCCCGGGCTCATATGGCTAAGTATGGAACTAGTGAAGAGCAACTGGCCAAGGTACGGGTCAAAAATTCACACTATGGTGCGGCAAATCCTAAGGCTACTTATCGTAAAGAGCTGAGTTTAGACGAAATTTTAGACTCGGAGGTAATAACTAGCCCGCTGAAGAAGTTTGATTGCTGCGCCAATGCTGATGGTGCCTCCTGCATCATAATAGCTAGTGGTGACGTAGCTAAAAGAGTAACTAATATTCCAATCTGGATAATAGGTCTGGGCGCTGCCACAGACACAATGACAATGTCAGGAAGGGAATCGCTCACTGGTCTGAGGTGTGCCCAGGAGGCAGCCAGACAGGCATATGAAATGGCTGGTGTAGGACCGGGGGATATTGATGTTGCCGAGGTTCACGACTGTTTTACTATAGCTGAGCTTATGGCTTATGAAGACTTGGGCTTTGCCAAACCTGGGGAGGGGACTGGATTGATTGAGGGCAAGGAGACGTATGTGGGCGGAAAGAAACCGGTAAATGTTGACGGTGGATTGTTATCCAAAGGTCACCCTATTGGCGCTACTGGCGGCTCACAAATCAGAACCATTGTAAACCAGCTTAGAGGGCAGGCTAGTGAAATCCAGGTGCAGGGAGCGGAAATAGGCTTGGTTCATAATATAGGTGGCGTCGGACAATATGGTAATGTGACAATTCTAAGGAGGTAGCCAGTGGGCTTTGAGAATTTTGGCATTGTTAGCTTCACCACCGAAACGAAGGCATCTGATTTTGTGGGTTACTTGGAGAAGGGTAAAGTAATGGCAACCAGGTGCCGAAGGTGTGGGACTAATTACTTTCCCCCGAGGATGGATTGCCCAAAATGTGTAGGCAGTGATGTGGAGTGGTTTGAGATTAAGGGAAATGGTAGGTTGGTCACCTATACTGTAGTAAACTATGGTCCAACTGGATTTGAGGATGACGCTCCATATACTCTGGCCATAGCTGATTTTGATGGGGTGAGGGTCTTTGGTCGGTTAAGCAAGGGTATTAAGGAGGGCGATATTAAGCCGGGAATGAGGCTGAAGGTACTTCCGGTGAAATTGCCCGGCGATAGGATTGGTTACGAGTTTCAAAAGGTCTGAGGACAGCTTGCGGCAATACTAACTTATCCAATGCTATTTCCGGCTTTGCCTACCATAAGTTAAAGTGTCTCACCAACTGCTGCGTATGATTGATGCCAATCTAAACCGCTCCAGTGAAGGCTTGCGGGTTCTGGAAGATGTCGCTCGCTTTCTTCTCAACGATGCTGAGCTGAGCCAGCGGGTAAGGACTCTGCGTCATGATTTAGCTCAGGAGACTAAATCACTGGGTGTAGGGCTCTTATCTCAGAGAGATTCCGAACATGATGTTGGTGCCCGTATGGGTGCTAGCTATGAGCCAGAAACGAAGCAATCTCTGCAAGATCTCTCCGGCCTAGTTACAGCCAATGCTAAAAGGGTGGAAGAGTCTCTTCGTGTGTTAGAGGAGCTGGCTAAACTGCCAGAGATAAGTTCAATGCTGAATTCAGCCAGATTTGAACAGACGAGGTTCGCCCTTTATACCTTAGAGCGAGATCTGATTTCCAAAATATCACGCCGGGACAAAATAGAAAGGATGCTCGGGCTTTACGTTATTCTGGATAGGCAATTTCTGGTGGGCAGGGATGAGATGGACATTGCCGGCCAAATTATTGAGGGAGGTGCCAGGGTAATCCAACTTCGCGACAAGCAAAGCAAAAAGGGGGAACTGCTACTTGTAGCGCAAAAACTCAAGGAGCTCTGTAGTCAAGCGGATGTTCTATTTATAATAAATGATTACCTCGACTTGGCTATGGCTGTTGATGCCGATGGGCTTCACGTTGGGCAGGAAGACCTGCCCCTGCCTGTAATCCGCAGGGAATTGCCCATAGATAAAATAGTTGGCTGCTCTGTCACCACGCTATCTCAGGCAACAAAAGTCCAAGCTGAAGGAGCGGATTATATTGCCGTAGGCTCTATATTTCCCACGGCGACGAAAAAGGGAGCTACTGTGGTGGGAGTGGATATGCTAAAAGAACTCAAGCGAACAGTATCTACCCCTCTAGTAGCTATTGGCGGCATAAACCAAGATAATATCGGTGAAGTAGTGTCTGCTGGCGCCGATGCCGTAGCTGTAATTAGCGCCGTCTTAGGCGAGAAAGATGTTAGGGGGGCTGTGCAGGAACTGATCGCAAAGATGGACTTGGCGAAGGAAGAATGTCAAAGCCAGTAGAAGATCTGAAGGCTATCGCTGCGGAGCTTCGCCCCCACTTCGTGGCTGAGGATGAATCTCGAGAGAAAGCTTTACGTAGTTGCCGTCAGGTAATCCGCCACAGCGCTGATGCCATACGTGCCGTGCATCGCCAGGAGCAGGATAAGGCAAAGGGACTCCTTGATTCAGCTTATGAATTACTTCGAGAGCTAAACCACGACTTGGCCGGACATGGGAGGTTACTTCATTCAGGTTTCGTTCATGACGCTCAAAAAGAGTTCGCTGAAGGATCTATAACCTTAGCTTTGATTGCTGGGGAAGGCTTGCCGAAGCCGGGAGCACTGGGCGTAAGCAATGCCGCCTACCTTGATGGCTTGGGCGAGTCTGTGGGTGAGTTGCGGAGGTACATATTAGATAGTCTGAGGCGAGGTGATTTTTCCCGTTGCGAGGAACTACTGACCATAATGGATGAAATCTACGGAATATTGATAACCATGGACTTCCCGGAATTGCTCGCTCATGGTTTGAGGCGAACTACAGACGCCATACGAGGCATTACAGAAAGAACTCGGGGAGATTTAACAGTAGCCCTAAGGCAAAAGAAATTAGAAACGAAGCTTAATGACCTTAGCTAATGTTCTTTAAGTGCTAGCGACCGTGCCAACCCGAGCCCTTCACTTCATGCTAAGCGTGGCATGGACGGTCACAATCTCATCTCTCTGGCCACCATTTCTCGATAGAAATTAGCATCGCCAAAGGCAAGCTCTGCGGCTTTGGCACGCCTGGTGTAAAAATGCAGGTCATGTTCCATGCTAACGCCGATAGCTCCGTGAATTTGGTGCGCCAGATCAATGACGCGCTGGGAGGCCTCGCCTATCCAGGCCTTGGCCATAGCCACTTCTTTGGTGCAGGGCAGTCCCTCACTTAACATCCAGGCTGCTTGGTAGGTGCTAAACCTGGCGCCATCAACATCGGTTGCCATGTCGGCGCAATAGTGCTGTATAATTTGGAGGCTGCCAATGGGACGGTCAAACTGTTTCCTTTCCTTGGCGTAATCCACGGTCATCTCCAATACTCGCTGAATATTGCCGACCATCTCGCAGCATTTTCCCACTGCTGCCCGTTCGATTATCTTTTGCACTGCACTCCATCCCTGGTTCAGTTGTCCCAAAATGTTAGCTTTAGGTACTGGCATTTGGTCAAAAACCACCTCGCATAGCTTATCACCTGCGATGGTCTTTAGAATGGTGCAATTTATTCTGGGATTCTTGGTGTCGGCCAGGAATATGGTGATTCCGTTTTCAGGCTTGGTTCTGGCTACACATATAAAGTAGTCAGCAATATGAGCATCAGGGACAAACAGTTTTGTGCCGTTGATGATATAGTTGCCATCATCGGGAGTAGCCTCGACTGTGACTGAAGCGGCATCGTAATTCTGATAGCCGGGTTCGGTTAGGGCTAAGGTAAAGATTTTCTCCCCACGGATTAGCTTGGTCAGGTATTCTTGTTTTTGCTCCTCGCTGCCGACATCTAAGATGGGTAAGCCCCCAAGAACCACTGTGGAGAAAAAAGGGCCGGGCAAACAAGCCCGTCCCATCTCTTCTAGTAGCACTGCCAGGTCGAGAAAATTCATGTCGCCGCCGCCATATTTCTCGGGGAAGGCCAAGCCCAGCCAGCCTAGCTCGGCCATCTCCTGCCAGAGTTCTCTGGAATAGCCTGTCTCGCTTTCCTCCATCTGTTTAACGAATGTTTTCGGGCATTTATCAGCCAGGAAGTCGCGGGCTGTCTTTTTAAGCATTTCTTGTTCTTCAGTAAGAGTTAACTTCATTGCTATCCTCCTGTATCAAACATTCCGAGCGCCATTCTCAGTTGCCGGCGAAGAATCTTTGAGTCATTGAACACTTCGCTCAAGGTGACGTATTACGAGCTTGGCAGCCCCAGTCCCCTGGTAGCCAGGATGTTCTTTAGTATCTCTGATGTACCTGCCTGGAGGCTATAACCTTTGGAACCCAGATAGGAATGCACTGCCAGCCCTCGAATAGGAGCTAATTTGGAGTCGCTTACCAGTTGCCCATAAGGCCCCAGTACTTCCATAGCAGCGTTGGCTAGCCTTTGTTCAAATGCGGTGGAATATGCCTTGGACATGGCTGCTTCCCGGTTGGGAGCCCGTCCCTCGTCCATAACCAACGCCACCCTATAAATAAGTAGCCGCCCGACTTCAAATTCAATCTGGAGCTGAGCTAGCTTATTGCGAATTACAGGTTTCTGAGACAATTTATTTTCTTTGGTAAACTGTACAATGGCATCAAAGAGGGGATAATTGCCCATGAGTCGTTCCATACCACTTCTCTCGTAATCAAGCTGTTGAAGGGCTTGAAGGAAACCACGGTTTTTCTCTCCTATTAAACATTTCTTTGGGACGCGTACTTCGTCAAAGAAGACATCATTCCAGGCCTCAGTACCAGTAATATCTATCATAGGGATGCGATTAGTCCCAGGCAAATCCGCTGGAATAATAAATTCGCTAATACCTCTATGCTTGGGGGCCTCCGGGTCGGTCCTAGCTAATAGGTAAAAATAATTTACAAACGAGCCACCACTGGTCCACGTCTTTTGCCCATTAATTATATAATTGTCTCCGTCTTCAATAGCTCTAGTTTGAAGTGAGGCTAAGTCACAGCCAGCCTCCGTTTCACTCATTCCCAGACCGATATACGCTTCTCCCGCTATAATCTTGGGTAATAACTCCCTCTTTTGCTCATCAGTGCCATAGGTGACTATAGAGCCGCCTATTTGGCGGTCGGCAAACCAGTGGCAAGCTGCTGGTGCCCCATATCTCAGCATTTCCTCGGTGAGTATGAGTCGGTCTATATAACTGAGCCCCTGCCCACCATATTCTTTGGGCCAGGTCAGACCTATCCAGCCCCTCTGCGCCACCCGTTTGCTGAATCCAGGGTCGAAGCCTTGTATCCAGGCATCACATGCAGGCTCCCAATACCCCTTCTTTATCTCATCCTCTAAAAAGTTGCGCACCTCCTGTCTAAACTTATTCTGTTCTTCTGTGAAGCCGAAATCCATCTTCTTCCTCCTTTCTTAGAGATTGATGTTGGAATACTTCCTCCACGGCCTGGCCACACATTTACCTTCCAAGGCATCCAGTGCCCTATTTATGACTTTTCTGGTATCTGAGGGGTCTATCACATCGTCGACATAGCCTCTCTCTGCAGCGCAGTAGGGGTTTTCGTAGATTTCTGAATATTCTCTCATCCTTTGTGCTCGCACCTCATCAGGTTTATCCGCCTCCCTTATTTCTCTGGCGAAGATAACGCTGGCAGCACTTTGGGCGCCGACGATGGTAACTTGAGCGGTAGGCCAGGCAAAGACAAAATCAGCCCCAATAGATTTGTCCAACATGCCGTAGTGAGCGCCGGCGTAGGACTTTCTAACTATGACTGAAACGAGGGGCACGGTGGCATCAGCCCAGGCAAAAAGCAGCTTGGCGCCATGGCGCAAGATTCCGCCCCAATCTTGCTGAGAACCTATCAGATACCCCGGGCAGTCCTGCAGAGTGAGCAGGGGAATGTTAAAAAGGTCACAAAACCTGATAAACCTGGCTGCTTTGTCGGAAGCATCAATATCTAAGCAACCGGCCATCCACTTCGGTTGGCTAGCTACTATTCCTACAGTACGCCCATTGAAGCGGGCAAAACCTGTTATTATGTTCCGGGCATGGAGTCCCAAGGTCTCAAAGAAATAACCCTGGTCAACTATTTTTCCGATAATTTCGTACATATCGAAAGGTTCGAATGGATGTTCCGGCAGCAGGCTAAGCAAATCCTCCTTCCTTTCTGGATCATCGTCCGTCTGGATGCGAGGTGGTCTCTCTTTGTTGCTGGAAGGCAAAAAGGATAAAAGTTCCTTGCACTTATCCAGGCACTCTGCATCATCTTCAGCCACGATGTGTGTTTGCCCTGATTTGATGGCATGGGCTTTGTAGCCGGAAAGTTCCTCCAGGCTGATTTCCTCCCCGGTTTGCGTTTTGACAAAAGCAGGGCCAGCAATACCCATAAATCCCGTGTGCTTGGTTTGAATGAGGAAATCTTGCATTATAGGATGATATGCCTGTCCTCCTAAACAAGGGCCCATAAGCATGGCTATCTGGGGTATTATCCCCGACGCAAGTATTTGGGACCTAAAAAGCCATCCGTAACTTTCCAGGGTATCTATCCCTTCCTGCAGTCGAGCACCTCCGGAGTCATTCATGCCTACAAATGGCCATCCATTCTCCTTGGCGAAATCTATAGCACGAACAAATTTCTTACCATGATATTCGCCATATGTTCCCGCCATTGCGGTATAATCCTCGGCAGCAGCAACGACATGCCTGCCATTTACTTTGCCGAAGCCAGTAATTACTCCTTCAGCAGGCACCTCCCTTTGATCCATGCCAAAAGCAGTCGTCCTGTGTTTAACAAACAGGCCTATTTCCGTGAATGTGCCAGGGTCGAAGAAATAGTCTATCCTCTCCCGGGCCGACATCTGCTCTTTCTTATGGCGCGCTTCAATCGCCTTTGGCCCTCCCATTTGCAAGATGTGGTCTCGTTTCCTCTTCAGTTCTTCCAGCTTATCCAGACCTTTGTCAGACTCATCAGTCATAAATTAAGCCTCCTTATGATTATAATTGACTGCAGAGCTCTTTATAATTCCCTTCCCCTTCAAAGAGGGATTCTTGTACGAAATTGTGCGGAAGGCCATATAAAAGTGATTGCTCCTGCTCAGCCTGCTATTATATAGCATAAACGCCAGTTTTTCAATATTTTGCTGCTACAACCACTTCTGGTGCTAACTGCAAAGCTCGAATCAGAGCCTTGGCTTTGTCCAGCGTTTCCATATATTCAGCTTCCGAATCCGAGTCGTAAATAATGCCACCACCTACCTGAAAATAAGCTTTGCCTTCTTTGATTAAGAAAGTGCGAATAACGATGTTGATATCCATATCCGTATTGAAGCTTAGGTAACCTATGGAGCCGGTATAGACGCTCCTCTTGGTCGGCTCCAGTTCATCAATAATCTCCATAGCCCGCACCTTAGGAGCGCCGGTAATAGAGCCGCCTGGGAAAGTAGCCTTAAGCAGGTCAATGTTGCTCTTGCCTCGGCGTAGCCTGCCCACAACGGTAGAGGTGAGGTGAAATATGGTGGGGAAGGTCTCCAGGATAGCTAATTCGGTGACATTTACCGTGCCATAGCGGCAAACCCGCCCTAAATCATTCCTCTCTAAATCAACAATCATCACGTTTTCTGCTCGGTCTTTGATGCTGTGGGTCAACTCTTGAGCCAGTTGCTCATCTTCAACAGGGTTTCTACCTCGTGGTCTCGTGCCCTTTATTGGTCGCGTCTCTACCAGGTCGCCTTGCACTTTAAGGAACCTTTCCGGAGAGGCACTGACGATGGTCACTCCCTGGAAATTGAGATAGCTGGCAAAGGGAGCGGGATTAACCATCCTTAGCCGTTTATAAAGCTCGTATGGTGGAATTTTTAAATCAGCCTCAAACCTTTGGGAAAGATTGACCTGAAAGACATCGCCAGCGGCGATATACTCCCGCACTCTATCTACGGTTTTGATGTATTCTTCAGGGGTAAAATTGGACTTAAGCAAGACCCTCCTATTTTCTTGGATGGTCTGAAATTCACCCTCACCTAACCTCTCCCTTCGAGGGAGAGAGGCTTCTTGACTGGGAGAGGCAGCGTAAAGCCAGGCCTTCATTTCCTCAAGTCTCATTCTGGCTCGTCTTAACCGCTGCCCTTCCTCCGTCTCGGGAAAGCCTGTGGCAACAAGGTAGGCCCTCCCTTCCAGGCGATCGAAGGCCATGACGGCATCATAGAAGGCAAAATAACTCTCAGGGAGTTTAAGGTCGTCTATTGCTGTGGATGGCAGGCGTTCGATGAAGTGGCACAGGTCATAGCTAAAATAGCCAACTGCTCCACCCAGGAATGGTACGGGTGCTGGGCAATGGTCTAACTTATATATCTCCAGCAGCTTGCCCATGGCAGCAAAAGGGTTACCATGCTGCACTTCGTGCTCCCGCCCACGAACCAGGGTGATTTCAGAGCCTCGACTGCTCATTACGAGAAAGGGCTCACTGCCCAAAAAGGAATATCGCCCCAGCCTTTGAGGGTCCATGCCGCTGTCTAAAAAGAAGCTATAAGGATTGTCTTTGACTAGCTCAAAAAGCTCAGGGGCAGTTAAGGGAGTGAAGACTTCTTCAACCAGAGGGTAGCGATTCATTAGCTAATTTGCTTTCACGAACCAAGCTTCGGGTGCTCACCAGGAAAGTAATTATAACAATTTCGCTAGTATGTTCTTCATAGACTACTCCCAACACATGCTCAAGGTCAAGTTCCCTCTGAGTCTTCTGCGAGGCGGCATCTTACATGCCGCCTCGCTTTTTGGCGGGGAATAAATCCCCCGGCTTACGAGCTTGATTCGTAGTTGCTTGATTTATCAGGCATGAACAGCTTCTCGCATCGTGGACGAGCCATCTCCCAAATGGCGGAGGGGGTGGGATTCGAACCCACGTTCGCCAAAAAGGCGAAAGCGGTTTTCAAGACCGCCACCATAAGCCACTCGGTCACCCCTCCTATAGCTAGATTTCAGTTGTTACTCGACATAATGCTACAAGTTGGCGTTAAATTGGTGTTAATTTTATGAGGTATGCCATTTTTAGCTACCGGCAAAACTTCATCTAATAACGCCATAGCATCTGATTGCATCCCTTCTATTATATGGGAATAGACATCCATAGTAAACGCGGCTGAGGCATGACCGCACAAAATAACCATTTTGAGCAATAACTTGTCAATGAACAGGTTTGTTCTAGGTGAAAAATCAGCCATGATTTTCAACTATTTTGGGCAATTCGGGCTCACAATCCATTAGCATGTTGCGAAAACAACTTGGCCACCGATGGCGAATACGCTGTTGGAGTGTTATTATATCCTAAGGATCAGCTTCTGTGCATAATAGGAGGTTACCATGGCTACAGAGGAAGAAATAGGTAAATTGGCTCACGCAATTTGGGAGAGGGAAGGGTGCGTGAAAGAAAGAGCTGACGACTACTGGAATAGGGCGAAGCAGTTCCTAGAAAACCAAGAAGTTGCAGAGGCAGCCGGTGAGCCGAGTCTAGCTAGCCTTTCAAATCAGTTTGTAGACATTCGCAGAGAAGTACATAGAGCCAACAGGACTGCCGATTACTATTTTCGCTTCGGTTTTGCGGTCGCGATGATGGCCATCGGCATTACATTGGCATTCTTGGTACCTCCAGTTGTCATCATATTGGGCCTAAATACGGCAATAGTTGGCGGCATCATAGGGCTACTTGCCTGGGTACTCATTATCGCGTCGGAGAGAGAGCGTGAACCTGGCAGATTTCACCCACGCAGAATCGGGGGGAGCTTATGGATTATGCTGGTAGGCATAGTCATGATTTTGGTTGGCGCCGCATTGAATTACTATAGGCCAAGCATCTTCGCTTCCGTTCTACAGGTGTCCGGCCTTGGTGTGTTCGCAATAGGAACATGGGTCGCCGTTTTTTCTCGAAGAAGACAAGCACAAGAAGGCAGCGATGTAACAGAATGATTTCCTAATTGATGTCAAGCCCTTAGTTGGCGATTGATTGTAAATACTCAGCGTTGGGTCTTATTTGATATCTCATGGCAAGATTATTTCTATCCCCTATTATAGGATATCCTGACCCCGCCAAACCTTAATATCATTTTCAAGAAAATGTCTGAACTTCATTGAGGACCGTCAGCAACTCGGGGGTGAGTAAGATTTCGTCATATTGTGTGGCCTGAAAAGGTCCTCTTCCTTACTGTCGGACACTCTACAAAATGAGCTCGAGCCGTTGAAATTCTAAGACAGGTGAATAATTGGAGTAACCAAAAGGACTTCTTTTCCTCGAATATCGCCCCTTTCGCCTTGAAATATTTGACTTGTTCCGAAGTCTAGGATGTAGTCTACTTGACTCACTTTGCTGTGGGATGTAATCTGATTCAAATGACCAGAAGACATCTTTATAAGTTATTTATGACATGTGGCTGAGTGCAATAAGAAGCGATGAGAGTGCAGTAGAAATGCAGGAAATAAACTGGAATAACTTTGCAGCAAAATTCAATGGGAAAGAGCAGAGTTCCTTTGAGTGGCTCTGTTATCTTCTATTTTGCGAAGAGTTTGGCAAATCTACCGGAATTCTTAGGTATAAAAACCAGGCTGGAATAGAAACGGAGCCTATCCAGTGCGATGGCGAAGTAATAGGCTTTCAAGCAAAATACTTTGATACCAATATTGCCAATAACAAGGATAAGATAAAAGACGCAATTGAAAAAGCAAAAGGCCAAAATCCCAGTCTGAATAAGCTACTCTTTTATCTAAACAAAGAATTCTCGGAAAGCAGTAAGAAGGGACAGAAAGAACCAAAATACAAGGCTGAAATAGAAGGGTACGCGTCAACCTTAGGGATAGGAATCGAATGGAGAAGCAAGAGCTTTTTTGAATCTCCTTTTGTCTGTGATAAGAATGCTGCCATAGCCAAACACTTTTTCAGTTTTGAAAAAAGTATTATTGACTTCGTTGGAGAGCTAAATAAGCATACAGAATCAGTTCTTGCTCCTGTACGTTCGAGCATGCAGTTTAAGGGCACTGAAATAAAGATTGATAGATCGCAGACACTCGAAGAACTTATGTCCAAGTTGAGTGAGTGTTCGTTGGTGATGTTGACTGGCGAAGCTGGCGTAGGAAAGACTGCGATTATAAAAGACTATCGTGATATGGTAGAAAAGACAACGCCATTCTTTGTCTTTAGAGCCATAGAGTTTAATATTATCAATGTAAATGAGCTTTTCGATAATTATGGGCCGTTCACATTTCGGGATTTTATCGAAGAGCATCAAGCCCATAGTGAGAAAATCATTGTCATAGATTCCGCTGAGAAGCTCTCGGATATTGAGCACAGGGAAGTTTTTTCTGAATTTCTGTCCGAATTGCTGAGAGCGAATTGGAAGGTACTTATAACTACGAGATATGGATATATCGACGCTCTGAAATACCAGTTAACTGAAATCCATCGTGCTGCGTTCCAATCAATAATCATTGAAAAGCTCAAAATTAAAGATCTTCATAGCCTTGCAGAAAAGTATAATTTCAATCTCCCCCAAAATAAAAGGTTGCTCGAACTACTAAGGACTCCATTCTATCTCAATGAATACCTGCGGACAGGCAAGAAACTTAATAAAACCATTAACTACCATGATTTCAAAGACACTTTGTGGAACAACCAAATAGCAAAAATTGGACATCAAAAGGACAATGTTCATATAAGGAGAGAAGAGTGCTTCTTAAAGATAGCACATAATAGAGCTAATAAGGGGCATTTGGTTGTAGACGCAACCGAATGCGATAATGAAACTTTACGAAGTCTGCAATTCGACGAAATCATCAAGCATGACCCTATGATAGATGGTTACTTCATCACACAGGATATTTATGAGGAATGGGCGCTAGATAGAGTTATCGAAAGAGCGTTCTATCGGATAAAAGACCATCATGAATTTCTCCAAGATATTGGAACGTCTTTACCAATTCGCAGGGCTTTGAGAAGCTGGCTCTCAGAGAAGTTGCATGACAGCATTGACGAGGTGAAGGGATTAATTGAGTGCATAATCAATGATAAGGATGTAGCAAGCTATTGGAAAGACGAAGTCTGCATATCAGTATTGCTATCTGACTACGCATGGGTATTTCTTCAATCATTTAAAGATAAACTGATGGAAGATAATGCTGGACTTTTAATGAGACTCGTCTTCCTGCTAAGGATAGCTTGCAAGGAAATTGATGAAGAATTTTTCGCGATGTTGGGCATAACAAAAATAGAACAAGATATATCAAGAATTGTCTTCACTAAACCAAAGGGCAATGGTTGGGATTCGGTAATTCGCTTTATTCATAACAATAAAGAGGAAATCGAACTAAGTAACGCAAATATCATTATTCCATTACTCGATGATTGGAATAACAAGAATCAAAATGGCGAGACAACCAAGAGGGCAAGCCAGATAGCGTTGTTTTACTACAATCATTACGATGAAATTGCGAAAAATGGCAAATATCAATACAACTCTCGTGACCAGAATAAGGGTCAGTTGATAAGAGTAATATTGAATGGAGCTTCAGAGATTTCGGATGAACTGAGGTCAATATTCAATGAGGTGATCTCCAAAAAACTGACTAAGTACACAGATAAATACTACGACATTATTGTGGTGATACTAAGATCCATTACTGACGGCTCCGAAGTTATTAAGGTCCTCCCAAATTGCGTAATTCAATTAGCAGAATTATTTTGGCACCAGCCACCTAAAACGCATCATTATGATTATTCTCTTGGCATTGAACCGCATTTTGGTATATCTGAGAAACATGACCTTAACTATTTTCCCTCAAGTGCATTCCAGACGCCAATTTTCCAACTGCTTCAAGCTGCCCCGGTTGAGACGGCGAAATTTATATTAGCATTTACCAATAGAGCCGTTGAGTATTACAGAAAGTCCGAACTCGGGCGTGAAGTGTCTGTGGTGAAAGTAATTTTCGATGACAATCAGTCAAGAGAACAATATGTAAGCAACAGACTGTGGAACATCTATCGAGGTACTCACGTATCGACCGATTTACTTCAATCAATGCATATGGCTTTGGAAAGATGGCTGTTAATGAATGCAAAGGTTGCCACAAAGGAGACTATTGAAAGTTGGTGCCTTTATCTCCTGAGAGAGACAAAATCTGCCTCCATAACAGCAGTAGTAGCAAGTATTTGCCTTGCTTTCCCTTCTAAACTTTTCAATGTCGCAAGTGTCTTACTTAGGACAAAGGAATTTTTTCTTTACGATACGGGAAGAATGATACGAGACCAAGAAGCAAAAGGCACTTATTCTATTGGGTATGGTTTGAATGCTGAAACTGATATTTATCAAAATGAACGAATCAAAACTTGTGATGATCCACATAGAGGCCTTACATTGGAGCATCTGGCGTTCAAATATCAGCTAGAACAATTTGAAGGGGAAAGTGCAGATGCGGTTAAGGAAAGACAAAAGGTAATATGGAAAATCTTGGATAAACATTACGAAGCTCTACCTGAGCAATCTATCGAAACAGATGCAGATAAAACTTGGAGACTCTTTTTGGCACGGATGGATACAAGGAAAATGAAAGCAGAGGTTGAAGAGAGTAATGAAGGTGTTGTAGTAACGTTCAATCCAGAAATTGACCCTAATTTGAGGAAATTTAGCGAAGACTCTACCGGAGCCGCCGTAGCTGCAACTAAACATACATCAATAAAATTGTGGGCAAATTATAGGTTCACTAGGAATCCTGACTATCAACAATATAAAACGTTTGAAGATCGTCCTGAATTTGTAATTGCAGAAACCAGAGAAATCCTTGAAAGCTTGGAGAAAGGAGAAGATCCTTTCCCCGAGTTCAATCGCACAATTCCTGCTTATACATGCTCCGTGTTAATCAGGGATTTCATAGACAAATTAGCTGATGAAGACAAGGATTTTTGCAAAGACATAATTATGCAGTTCGCGAAAACGCCACTCATGATCCAAGATTACCAATATCAAATTGGCAATGGAACAGAGCCTTCAATTTCTACATTACCCTTGCTTATGCAACATTTCCCACAAGAAAGCAAAGAAATTAAATCATTACTGATACTATTACTTCTCAATCCCTGGAGAGAAATAACGACCTTTGTTACTGGAGGGATTATCAACTGGCTTTGGGAAACCCATTTTGATGATGCTCAGGCCATCTTCCTAGGATATCTTTTGCTAAGACCAAAATACATTGAATTAAGAAAAGAGGTTATAAGGAAAGCACGGAGGCATAATGTATATGGTATTTATGGTATTTATGATATTCAAGAATCTCGAATCGTAGAACTTTTTACGAAGAAACATAAAGTTGAACTTGAAAAAGTTGCTACAAATAAGATTACCTTTAGTGACTTAGAAAGACTAAGCGAGTTGGATTTTACGACTTTGGAGATTGCGTTTGAACTTATACCACCAAATACACAAAATGCGGATCATAAATCTTTCTTGAACATATTTCTTCCTATGTGTGCCGAGGAGATTGGTAAACATCGAGATGGAGTTGCCCACTCTGCCAAAAGAGCGTTTATGAACAAATTCGCAAACTTTGTTCTTTGTTCATCAGAGGACGAGATATGTACATACATACAACCGTTCATTGACAATTTCAGTAATTCAAGAGACATGGCTGGACTCTTCCACGAGTTCATTTTGGTGGAAGATGCATTAAATCATTATGATGAGTTCTGGATAATATGGAATGCCTTCTATGATTGCGTAGTCAAGACATATAAAGAGCATGCTTCTGGCTACTACTCGAATGAACTCATACATAACTATCTTCTAGCTTGGCCCTACTGGAAAAAAGATATAAGAGAATGGCATACACTGAAAGAAAAAGACAAACAATTCTATGAAAGGGTTTCGACGGATATCGCTCATCATCCTTCAGTCCTCTACTCAATCTCAAAGGTTTTAAACGAGATTGGGAGTTCTTTTATTGATGATGGTGTAGTTTGGATCAGTAATATCTTACAGAAAAATCCCCAATACATTTCAACCGAATTAGAGACTAATACCGTTTATTACATCGAAAATATCATGAGACGATTTATATTAACAAACCGTCAAAGAATCAAGGCTACGTTGAGTCTCAAGAACCAAGTCATTGTCATATTAAACTTTCTACTTGAAAAAGGCTCAACCACAGGTTACTTATTGAGAGAGGACATTTTGTAGCGACCTGCTTCGTGATTATTAAAAGTGTGAGAGGTCATGTATACTTTTTTCGTAATAACCGTTAAGCCAATTTAAAAGTTCTACCTATCGTCCATCAATGTCCCCTTATTGGACCTGAACCTACCTCCCTGGGATCTTCCTGACAAGTCACAATCCATCTTTGCGTCTACGCCACTGCATAATCCATCGTTTTGTGACCCGGTGACTAGCCATTTTGTTGCTGAACAGGCGAAATACTGCCTAAAAGCTCAAAAATTGACGTTAATTTGACGTTAAAATGTTTGGGACAGGTCGGGACATAATGGGACTTTACGAACAAAACAGGGTTTTAAGAATTAACACAAAAGTTCTATTCTATACGCAAAGTGACCATTTGGAACATCTAGCTTGGAATTTTTAGTTCTTTGCTGCTAATATCCTGGCCTCATTTTTCTTTTGGCAATATTTTATAACGGCGCTAGCCAATCCGGTATTTGCGGGCAAGCTTACTGAAGGCGTCCAGTGAGCTCTCTATAGTATCGTTGTCAACGCAGAAAGAGGCGCGGAAATAGCCGGGCGAGCCAAAGGCACTTCCTGGCACCACCAGTACCAGATGCTCCAGCATCTCCTCGACGAAGGCAACATCGTCAGCAATGGGAGTCCGCGGGAAAACGTAGAAGGCCCCTTGCGGCTTGAATATGGAATAACCCATCCCGCTAAGCGCGTTGTAGATGAGGTCGCGCTTTTTCTGGTACTCGGCAATGGAAACACTGACGCCCTGCAGATGGCGCAGCAGGTTCTGCATCAGTGCCGGGGCATTGACAAAGCCCAGTGTTCTGGTGCAGAAGGTCAGGCCGTTGAGCAGGTCTTCATGGTCGGCGCACTCGGGGTGTACCGCTATGTAGCCGATTCGCTCACCGGGCAGTGCCAGGTCCTTTGAGTGCGAGGCTATGGTGATGCAGTTGGCGTGGTGTTGCAGGGGGAAGGGGAACTTTATGCCATCGTAGACAAGTCGGCGGTAGGCCTCGTCGCTGATGATGTAGATGGGGGCACCGAACTGGGCCTCCTTTTTTCTGATGCTGTCGCTGAGAGCTTGAAGGAGCCCGGCATCGTAGACCGCACCGGTGGGATTGTTGGGGGAATTGACTATCACCACTCTGGTTCGGGGGCCGATGGCAGCCTCAAAAGCGTCAAGCTTAGGCAGGAAATGCTCGTCCGTGGGCAGAAACTTGGGGATGCCCCCACAGTTTTCAATGTAGTTTATGTATTCCACGAAGTAGGGCACAAAGATGATGACCTCGTCACCGGGATTGAGCAGGGTCATCAGGGCAACGTTGCAGGCACCGGCGGCACCACAGCTCATAATTATTTCATCGCTTGAGAAGCTGACGCCGCTCACCTGTGAGAAATGCTCGGCCACAGCGGCGCGGGTTTCTCCGTAGCCGGCATTGGGCATATAGCGATGCATTCCCGGCTGGGGGTTGTTGGCCAACTTCCGCAGTTCCTCGTGGAACTGGGGTGGTGGTTCCATCACCGGATTGCCCAGGGACAGGTCAAAGACATTCTCGTCGCCGTGCTGCCGTTTGAGGATTGTCCCCTCCTCAAACATGCGCCTTATCCAGGAGCCCTCGGCCATGCTTGCCTTAATTCTGTCGGAGAGTCCCATTGCTGGTCTCCATTCTGCCCGGTTACTCCGGGCTGAAAATCTTGCCCGGGTTCATAATACCATTAGGATCAAACGCCCTCTTGATTCTTTTCATTAACTCTATCTTACCGGCACTGTCAGCTATAGGCAGATAATCTTTTTTGGCAAAGCCAAGGCCGTGCTCCCCGGATATCGTGCCACCCAGCGACACCCCCACCTGACAGAGCTTGTTGAGAAGCTCTTTTACCGTTGGCTCATCTTCGTCTCTTGCCTGGCCCATCAGCGTCAGGTGTACGTTGCCATCCCCGGCGTGGCCCAGGGCGATGGTGGGTATCTGGTGCTCTTCTCCCATCCGGTGTGCTGTCTCCACGAACTCTGCTATGTTGCTCCGGGGCACAACGACGTCGGCGAAGTCCAGCATGCCGAAATGCTGCAGGACATAGTAAAATTTCTCCCTGACCTCCAGCAGGTTCCTCTTGGCTCGGCTGCCGGTGGGCATAAAGACATCAACGGCACCATTGTTCAGGCAGATTGAGCCGATTTCATTGGCCTGCCGGTGAATCTCCTCGTCATTTTCCCCCTCCACAAAAATCATAAGAAAGGCTTCATGGTCATGGAGGGGAATTTCTTTACCCGTATACTGCTCGGCCAGGTTGATGATATCCCTCTCCATAAACTCTATGCCCACGGGGAGTATCCCCCGCTGCAGTATGTCAGGGACAGAGCTTATGGCAGCATGGAGGTTGTGGAAGGGAATGAAGAGTATTTCCGTCTTCCCCGGGGGGGTAACCAGCCTCAGCAGGACCTTGGTAATCACCGCTAGGGTGCCCTCTGACCCGATGATTAACTGTGTCAGGTCGTAGGCGGTAGAGCATTTAACGAACTTACCCCCCGTCTGGATTATCTCGCCGCTGGGCAGCACTATTTCCAGTCCTAGGACAAAATGCCGGGTAACGCCGTACTTCACGGCGTTCATTCCGCCGGCATTGGTCGCTACGTTGCCACCGATGGCAGCACTGGCCTCGCCGGGGTATAGTGGATAATAGAGTCCCTGCTCGCTCGCAGCTTTGAGTAAATCGGAGAGGGGAACGCCGGCCTCGACGCTGGCCACAAAGTTGGCCTTATCAATCTCCAGTATGCGGTTCATCTTCTCCAGGGAGAGGACGATACCTCCATAGATGGGGGCTGCCCCTCCGGAGAGACCAGTCCCTCCCCCTCTGGGAGTGACCGGGATGACCTTCTGGTTGGCCAGTTTCAGTATTTCAGCTACGGAACGGCTGTTTTCAGGTTTTACCACCACTTCGGGGAGGAAAGACCTTTTCCCGGGCATCTCATCGCGGGAGTAGTTCTCCAGCCCTTCTCCCGTCAGGACGTTCTTATCGCCAGCGATGTCGGCCAGCCGGGCCACGACCTCATCAGTAACCCGGCCGTAGTTGCTTCTGGTATCCGGCTGTCCTTCCGGCATCACTTTCTCTCCAGCTTGGCGCTATCTGAGTATATTACCGGCCATGCCGACATATCAACCGAGTGATTCGCGGGCGATGAGGGCGGCCCCGTAGGCACCGGTGAGCTGTGGATGGGGGGGTACGATTACCTCACCGGAAACTCTGGTCTTGAAGATGTCCACGACTACGGGATTATGCGCTACCACGCCGCCACACAGCATTACCAGGTCAGCAAGGGGAATCATCTCCATCACCCTGTCCACCACCGATTCGAACACCCCTCTTGCCACTTCCTCAGGTGAGATTCCCGCCCTGATGAGGGACAGTATCTCGGTTTGGGCAAACACCGTACAGTAACTGCTTATCTTAACCCGCTTCTCCGCCTTTCTGGCCATGCCATCCATCTGCTCGAGGGGAATGCCTATCCTGGCCGCAATCTCCTCAATGAAGGTGCCGGTACCGGCGGCACACTTTCGGTTCATGCGGAAGTCCAGCCGATGACCTTTATCATCGAGCTTGATTACCTTGTTATCCTGACCGCCGATATCCACCAGCGTCAGCGCCCGGGGGACATAAGCAAATGCGCCGCGGGCATGGCAGGCAATCTCGGTCTTCGTCCCGCTGGCGAACTCAAGGCTGTGCCTGCCGTATCCAGTAGCAAGGATGGGTATGCCGTCCCATTTGCTTCCCAGGGCAGTGCCCAGCGCCTCCTCAGCCGCCTTCTGGTAGTCAATCCCGGAGCGGCAGACATGGCTTCCCACCACGTTACCCTCCTGGTCGACCACCACCGCCTTGGTAGTGCAGCTACCTATGTCAATGCCTGCATACAGCCCCACTATGATTCCTCTATCTGCTCCACGAAGGCCTCAATATTGGTTATGGTCTGTTCCTCGGAAAAACAACGCAGGTCATTAAGGTCACCGTTGATTATCAGGTGGGGTATACCCAACCGCTCACTGAGACGGTCGGCCATACCATAGCGGCAGTTGGTGTTGTTCGGGCAGGTCTTGGCATCGTGGAAAATAAGGCCATCAATACTGAACTGCTCTACCTTTTCCGCAATGTAATCTTCCTTGGCGACATCGTCCTGGCCGATGAAGATGGAGCAGTATGCCCGGGCCATGCTCTGGAAGGGGTCATTGGGGTCAAAACCGGAAAATACCCAGCTGCTGCAGTAGGTGCTGGCCGGGACACAGGCCTTTAGTCTGCCGAAGGTCTCACTCATCATGCGCAGTTTCCCCCAGATGGGCATCCCCTCCCAGTAGAAGCGGTGACGTTCTCCCTCCACGGCGCCAATTCCTTGCTCAACGCGCTCCTTTAGCTCGGCCAGGAGTGAGCGGTAGTAATCGTTGGCCTCTTTTCTGCCCCGCATGACCACGGCCGGGCCCATGTGAATACAGGCGTCAGAAAAGGTTATGGTGGAGGGCTTGGCCTTGGCGGTACCCAACACCTCCCCCCACAGTTGGGAACATTCGCGGGAGGTAGCCAGGACCTCGCGGAATTCATCAATGTCAAACGAACGTCCGGCTATCTCTTCCAGCTTGGGCACCATCTCCTCTAACTGGACAGTTACCGACTGCACCACGTCATCACGGACCTGGCGCTGGGTACGGGGAGTATTGATACCCACCACGGGCACCTTGAATTCCTTGGCGTAAAAGTTGATCCAGTCGTAAACATCGCGGCATTGATTGGTGTTGTAGAGCAACACGTCTGGCCTGGGTATCTTCTCGATACCGTAGGCCTTGGTCAGGGGGGTTTCACCCTTGAGGTAGGCACCGATATCGCTGGTGAGATAGGAGCATATATCCGGAGAATAGCCGTGGGCGTTAGCAATGGGAATATAGTCCATGGCGGTTCGGTTAGTACCCAATATGGCCGCATGGTTTTCGTAGTAGTAAACGAGGAAGCCGAGGGAGAGTGCCAGTTCCGCCGGCCCCACACTGCTGCACCAGGCAACCTTCTTGTTCTTGGTCTGTGCTGCCTCGTCTAGCTCCAGGAAGTGTTGTGCCATAACCGCCTTAAATTGCGTGGTTGCTTTGATTTCAACACGTTTTATCTCTTGCATTTGCCTCACTACTCCATAGTTATATTATCTATTATGGAATGGCGAAAAGGCCTTCACTGACGACTGCGGACTGGGAACGTCTGAGCAGCAGCGTGGTCAGTGCCCTTATGCCCTCAAATGGTATCAGAGCGGTAAAGGTGACCACCCACCTTGCCCTCTCCAGGGCAATATCCTCAGGGTCTTCCCCCCTGTCCAGCCTGGCCATCATCTCCCGATGATAGGACTCCGTAGCCCTGAGGGCCTTCTGGAAATAACGTTTGACCCCACCTTCAATAACACCGTTGTGACACAAGGCTCCTCTCTGGGCCGGCAGTGATGCGAGCTTCCGGATGCTGTCGCAGTAGGCCTCAAGAGAGTTGAAGTAATTGGGCCAGAAAATATCCTTTTCGGGTACATAGAAGCCAGTGGCGTCTCCGATGACCAGTGTCCCCTCTCTTTCGTCATGTAGGGAGATATGGCACGGCGAATGCCCAGGGGTATCATAGACAGTCCACGATACTCCTGAGCCGAGGTCAAGCCGGTCACCCTCCTTAACCACCATATCCACACCAAAGGTATAGCTATCCAGCTCGGGGGGGACAGCGTCAATCTCGCCTTTGGAGAGCCTAATCTTGATGATGCTGCGGTCCACCTCAAGAAATTCCTTCAGTGCCTCCTCCTTTGTGACCAGCCTGGTCAACAGCTTTTCCCCTACCGGGCTGGCTACAACCTTCAGATGAGGCCATATTCTTCTCAGGCGAGGTATTGCCCCGATGTGGTCGGCATGGGTGTGGGTCAGGAAGAGGTATTTGATGCGCTCCGGCTCAATACCCAGTTCCTTTAGCTGGTTAATGATGATAGCAAAGGTAGCCCCCGTTCCCCCTTCGATAATCATCCCATCATCTCCCAGGGACAGGTAGGCGGGGAAAGACGGGGTGCCTAATTGGTAGAAATTAGGGGTAATGCTGATGTGGCTGTACCTTTTGTCAGTCATGTAATCTCCATCCTTATTAAACTCGGTCGTTCCTGGCTAAACAAGAAACCCTGAGAAATGCGGCCTTATCCGGGCTTCAGAGTCTCTGAGGAAACTCCTAAAGAAACGGGTTCAAGGTTACCAAACACAGCTGCTTCTGTCAAGAATACCGGTTGCCTTACTGCCGGTCCAATCAGGGGATGGTGAACAGGCCCTCCCTGACCACCGCGGACTGAGAGCGCCTGACTAGATGTATCTGCCTACCGATTTGGCAACTAGCCTGAGCTCCTTCATCAATCTGGCGAAGTCCGATGGAGTAAGGGACTGAAGTCCATCTATGAGGGCTTCCTTGGGGTTGGGGTGAACCTCGATGAGGAGCCCATCGGCACCTGCAGCTATGGCTGCCTTAGCTATCGCTGGAACTAGGGCGTAGTGACCGGCAGCATGGCTGGGATCGACGATTAGAGGAAGGTGGCTGGATCTTTTAATCACGGGTATGGAGCATACATCGAGAGAAAAGCGAGCGCTGGTCTCAAAGGTCCTGATACCTCTCTCGCATAAAATAAGCTGGCTGTTCCCCTCTGCGAGCAGATAGTCGGCCGCTGTAAGCCATTCAGCAACGGTGCATGAAAACCCCCGTTTCAGCAAGACGGGGTGCTTACTCTTGCCAATCTCGGTTAGCAGGGCGAAGTTTTGCATATTTCGGGACCCGACTTGAAGGATATCCGCATACTTGGATACCAGGCTCACATCGTGGGGGTCCACTACCTCGGTAACTACAGGTATGTTGAACTGCTCCTTAGCTCTCGCCAGCAACTCCAAGCCGGCCTTCTCCAGCCCCTGAAAGCTGAAGGGGGAGGTGCGTGGTTTGAAGGCACCGCCGCGCACAATGCAGGCCCCTCCTTTTTTCACAGCCCTGACCGCCTTCATGAGCTGCTCTTCGTTTTCCACAGCACAGGGCCCTGCCATAACCACAATACGCTTGCCCCCGATCTCAATCCCATTAATGGAAACTACGCTGTCCTGTGGTTTGAATTCGCGGGAGGCGAGCTTATAGGGTTTCATAATCCGGGCTACGCTCTCCACTCCAGGGAGCAGGGCGAAGATGTCGGTGGGTAACTGTCCTGTGTTACTCCCCAGTAAAGCCACCACTGTCTTGTCGGTGCCCAGATTCAACTGGGTGTCCAGTCCCAGCGATTTAGCCTTCTGCACCACCCCGTTTATCTCCTCTGGAGTGGCACCTTTTCTCATCCCTACTATCATAGCGCCCTAAGATGATACATATATTCTGCCCTCTTGTCTAGGCTTCTAATGGGCATTTGGATGAGCAAAGGCGCCAGCGTGGATACTTACGTCCGCCCCGAGGGCGAGTTGTAGAACTTCAGGCAATACCTGAAAAATTGGCGTTATTTTGGCGTTAAAATGTTTGAGACGGGTTGGGACATAATGGGACTTTACGAACAGAACAGGGTTTTGGTGAAAAACTGGTTTTCACGGTTTTGTAGCTAAAATCACTCTTTTGAGAATCAAGCTAGAATTTCAAGACCGCCACCATAAGCCACTCGGTCACCCCTCCTGGCTTCAAATTCTACTTCAAAACGACCTCTTCAGGCAATCTTGCCGACCTTTTGCTGGCGTCTTTACCATACTTTGACCAACATGGATGATATACGAGCTGGCGGGGCAAGGCATCACGGACGTCCAGGGGGACATGTTATGGAGGCACTACTTTACAATAAAACACGCTCTGAGAGGCGATTTTAGGCGGGTAAAACGTCTGGGGCTACATTTGGACTAGGGCTGTGCCCTTTTAGGGGCTAGTTGGCACGAGGGCGTTAGCAGGCGCGGGTCAGGGCAAGGTTAAGGAGTGTTAGGCGTCCTCTACTTTGATACATGGGAAGACAACTCTGAAGGGGACCTCCTTTTTGTGTAGTGATTGATATAGAGCTATGGCTTCGTTTGTCTCCAGGGGGGTGATTTTGTTAATTTCGCCTTGCAATAGTGTTTGATATTGGGCAAAGAAATTACCCTTTGGCGTTCTGAATAAGAATGTATTACGGCCACCTTGCTCACAGTTATAGCCGTTCCAGTATTCGTCATGGGCTATTAGCGTGGCTGTGGCTGTGCGGTATCGCTTACCTGCGACAACCCAGATCATGTTTTGTGGTTGCATCGGTTCACCTCCAGTTATACGTTTGGCCCGAGCTATGCCGGTATTGCTGGGGTCTTGCCATTATCCTCTTATATTATACCTCAAGGATGCGTTTTGTTGTTGTGCCACAACTCACCTTTGCCCGTTAGATTCAACTCAAAGCTCAAAAGTTGGCGTTAAAATGTTTGGGACTGGTTGCTAGCAGGCAATCTTGCCCTGGACAATTCGAGAATTTGACCTTTGTTCTAGTTGACTATAAAATAAACTCGGGCGAGTAAACCGGGTGACCGCCCTGGATTTAATCTGCCAGGGAGGAAAGTCCGAGCTCCACCGAGCAGGGTGCTGGGTAACACCCAGGAGGGGTGACCCTACGGAAAGTGCCACAGAAACACACCGCCAGCGGCCCCGATGGCATCGGGGTGCGGGTAAGGGTGAAATGGTGAGGTAAGAGCTCACCAGCAACCAGGAGACTGATTGGCTGGGCAAACCCCACCTGGAGCAAGACCGAATAAGAGGGCATTTAAGGTGCTCGGCCGAAGCCCTCGGGTTGGTCGCTTGACCCTGATGGCAACGTCAGGGCTAGATGGATGGTCACCACTCCATGTGGAGTACAGAACTCGGCTTACAGGTTTACTCGCCCAAAAATTTTTTCCGGCCTTATATGCGGCAAAGGACAGGGATGAGACTCAAGCCTTGACCAGGGGGGTATTCAAGGAAAAAACAAGGGGGAAGATAGCATCTCAGCAGCCATAAACCAGTTTGTTAAACCAGTGTTCTCGGCATAAAATAATAATGTATGGATGACATATCCCCGAAGCTTCGTGATTTCGTTCTCTTTTGTGCCCAGAGGCGGAGCCCGGAGTGGCCGGCTATTTATGATGAAATGACCAGAGTAGCCGGAAGAAAATTGTTCCAGGGATTAGGCTACAAAGACCTTAAGCAACTGGGGTTATCATTCTCCCTATCTGGTATGGACAAAACCATCCAATTGGTGAAAGAAGTTACCTCCCAAAACCATCAGTAAGAAGCATTTTGCAGTCTTCCATCCAGGATGATAGCATTTTAAACTGACCAGCTTAATATTGCCTGCCGCTCGCAATTGATACTAGAATCGATGCAGTTTAAGGAGGATTGCTATGCGGATAGCTGTGCTTGCCGATACTCATGTAAACACGCTTGAACACCTCCCTAGAAAGATAATTGATGCCATCTCCACGGTAGATTTGATAATCCACGCTGGAGACTTCACCGATGTACAAGTGCTTAAGGAGTTGAAACAGCTAAGAGGGGTGAAAGCAGTCCAGGGTAATATGGATTCAATGGAGCTAAAGACTGTACTCCCGGTCAAGGAAATAGTTGAAATAGAAAATAAACGAATTGGCATAACTCATGGCTCAGGCAGTCCTTGGGGAATAGAAGAGAGAGTGAGGAAAATGTTTGAGTCAGACCGGATTGACATTATCGTCTATGGCCATTCTCACCAATCCCAAAACGAGGTCATCAATGATATTCTCTTGTTCAATCCCGGAAAGGCCACAGACTCTTTTGGCATTCTCACGATCGATGGAGAGGCCAAAGGAGAAATAATCAGTTCTCGATGATGATTGTTTATCGTTTTATCACGATGGAACCGTAGCCGACCACTCGGGAGAAATCGCCACTCGTGTCTCCGCTGGTGGCATATTTCAATAAACTTGCCCTTTTGGCTTTCATTTCTTTGGCTGCTACAATAGCTGAAGCAACCGGACCATACCCGCACATGGTACAATTAAGGCTCTCACAGCGCGCATATAGCTCTTCCTCATCAAGAGCAACTATGGCCTCTATCACAGAGCCATCCTTTTCCATAGCTACGGAGTGAGGTTCATAATGCGTGAAATCACTGCTGGCGATAATTATTAAGTTATCGCTTGCCTGGGAAATAGCCTTGCCCACCATCCGAGCTGTTTCTATGTCTTGAGCCAGCATAGTTATGGGCACAATTTTTACCTTCTTATAGAGGTGTTGAAGCCAGGGTAATTGCACTTCAATACTGTGCTCATGTATATGAGCAGTCTCGTCTGCTTTGATTACCTTCCCCAACAGCCTTTGGCCAAGCTCTTTGTTTATTTCTACCTCACCCAACGGTGTGTTCCAGCCAGCTCCTACCCATAGAGAAACAGGATACCCATACCCGGTGTGGTTAGGACCAAGTATCACTGCGGTATCGAATATCCCATCATCAGCAAGCTCCTTATAGGCATGGGCTGCTACTGGCCCTGAGTAATAATAGCCAGCGTGGGGGACAACGATAGCCACAATCTCCCTCAGCCCTTTGCTATTCACCCGGGGTATAGCTCCCGGTCCAAGCTCATGTTTGTAGCACCATTCAATTTGTTCTTTTAATTCTCTGGCTGTGCCAGCATAAAACATACCAGAAACAGCAGGTTTTCTTATCTTCATGAGACACCTCCGCAAAGCAGGACTACCCTTTAGGCTTTCTTTTCGTCCTTTTCCTGGTCTTTTTCTCGACCTCCTCAGCTTCTCCTTCGGTCTTTCCTTTGCTCTCCTCTGCGAGCTTCTCTATCCTCAGCCTGGCTTGGTCACGGTACCAGCGGTGTAGCTCATCCAGAGCTGGTGGGAAGATACTGAACACCTCTATGTCACTAGGAAATTGCACCGAGTGCTCCTCTCTAATGAACAGAAGCCCAGCCTCATCGTCTTTAAGCGTCTCGCTTATCTTTTTAGCCATAAATTCATTTCTCTTCTTTGCCGCCTCAACATAGGATTCAGAAACTTTACTGGCCACCTTATCACTTATAAAGCCAAGCATCAGGCATCTCTGCCAGTCCATGACCTCTTCAAGCAATTCCTCCTCTTCAACTGTCTCAAAGATAGCGCCATTATCACACTGAGTTTTAGCAATTTGATAACCGCTTGGATTAAGCCTCTTCATGGCCTTCATCCCATCTTCACCGGATTGAAAGATTGATTCGTGGTAAACCCGGTTTACCCTCCCGATCTTCGACGCTAAATTGGTTAGCTGTTCTGCTACCTGTTGCCAATAACGACTACATTTTTCTTTGTATTCATCAGGGGCTTCCTCGCCGGAATATACAAGTGGGACGAGGTAAAGCTTCTTTCCCTGTTTGAAGCGCTCAGCTTCAAGCCTCTCTATTTTGCCTAATTGCTCTGGCATGGATATTTAGCTCCCAAAAAAGAAGTCCTCTAAAGCCTCAGTGCACTTTATATCGAGCTGGGCTTAAGTGGAAAAGAGCAAAGCACACTTGTCATGGGTCTTACTCATCAGGCTCTCCTTCTTTCCCCCAGTTCTGCATCATCCTCTTGATTTGCTGGGCAAGTTTGGGGTCCTCCTTTAGACGCTGAGTAAATACAGGGCAGCTCTGAAGAATCATCTCCTGACTCATAGAGGCCATACTTTCCATAATCTGGTCTAGTTCGCTTTTGGCTTGTTCAGGTAGATTTGTTCCCTGCATCGCTATCCTGAACTGTGCGATATCCTCAATGCTAACCTGAACTGGGGTCAGGCAGTTTTTATACCAGGGACATTCCTTACATCTGATAAGTGCCGTGACTTCATCTAAAATATCACCCATTTTTAGACCTCCTGGTTAACGTAATTTTAGCACTTTCCCTTGATATAAAGGAAATCAAATTCCTTGAGACTGGTTACATGACGTTTAAAAATTTGGCATTTAATTTTTAGCAGGCAGCCCTCCCTTAATATTAGTTGACATAATGTTACAACTGCCTCATTCTAATCCGGCTTAGCCAGAGGATGGTATTTGCGGTGAGTCTCTTCAGCATACTTATCGGAGGCATGGACATAGCGGGTGGTGGTATCCAAGGATTCATGACCCAGAAGAATTTGAAGAGCTGCCGGATTAGCACCTTCTTCAGCCAGATAAGTAGCGAAACCATGCCTCAGGGAATGTGCTGAAGTGGGGACGTTGATCTTTAATTTCTCCCGGTATCTCTTAATTCTATCCTGAAGGTAATTGGTGGAAATCCTTTTCCTTGATTTAGCTACATTTCTGCCGGCATAAGGGATAAAAAGGGCAGGACAATCATCCTGACGAGTCACTGAATATGCATCCAGGTGCTGTTTAGCCCGTGGAGTTAAATAAACAAAGCGTTGCTTTCTGCCTTTACCGGTAATAAAAATCCGCCCGGTATCGTCGATTTGACTACGATTTAGATTGCATAACTCGGAGATGCGCATGCCAGTAGCAAATAGCATTTCCAGCATGGCGCGGTTCCTTAAAGCCGTTTTGATATTTGACTCTAAGGAACTTGGCGCTTCAATCAGTCTAATTAAATCCTCAAGCTCAGCTACTTGGGGATGTTTTCTGCCAGCCTTGGTTAATTTCACCGCTTCAGGTGGCAAGGGGCCAGGGTAGTCAATGTCAATTAAGTAGCGCAGGTAAGCTCTCAGCGCTGACAGCATGCGGTTTATAGAGCGGGAATCAAGCTGTTTTTCGCCTTGCTTCTCCAGATTCGCTGTTTTGCGATCATGCGAGACTAAATACGCTTTGTAGTAGGTGATAGCGCGCTTATCAACCTTATCAAACTCAATGTTGCTTTCATCCAGGAAATTGCTGAAAACATTTAAATCTCGTTCGTAATTATAAATTGTTTCAAGAGAATAATTATTATCTTGAAGATCTGAAAGAAAGTCATCAATGTGCGGCAGCATTTTAAATTGGTCCTTTTCCCTGCGCGCTGCGCAATATGTCACCTTGGTCAGCCCGACAGGTAAATTCTATAGCTTGCTTCTCATCAGGCACTAGTAAAATCTTGGAATTCATCAACATCTGTAAGTTCCACCATAACTTGTAAGCAGAAGTAGTACCCACCTCGACAAATAAATCCATGTGCCCATCTTTATAGATACCTAAGTCGGCACGTCCTCTATTCAGGAATGGTTCATGAATTACCTCAAATCCCTGATTTTCAAAATACTCTGTAATTGCATCCATCATTTTTTTATGCCAGCTGCCACCATGACGCGCAGATCCCTTTATGCCACGCTTCTGTGTTAGATCATCCCATAAGTCATGCCCATCTTTAGCAATGAATTCCTTTGCTTTAATTTTGCCTGTGACAATCAAGAGAGCGATTTTCCTAAAAGTATATGGACATTCATCACACCCGGGTACTTTTTCCGCGATTGCTGGCACGATAACTTGCCTCAGCCATTCGATCTCAAGATTGATGGCCTCCTCAACTATATGCCAAGGCAAACCTGTTTCTGTAAACTTTCTACCTTTCCTTGACATAATATTTATGCCTGCCTGTTTTTGCTATGAAAAGCCTTGTGAACCTCTTTCAGACGCCTGTTAGTGACGTGGGTGTAAACTTGGGTTGTCCTGATACTTTCATGGCCTAGCATTTCTTGAACCGAGCGTATATCAGCTCCACTTATCAGCAAATCTGTGGCAAAGGAATGCCTCAAGGTGTGAGGAGTGGCCTCGATTGGCAAGCCAGACCTTTTTGCATACTTGGCAACAATTCTTTGAATGGACCTTGCCGTTAAACGCATTTTTTCACCGTTATTCCGGGCGTCTACCTTGCCGCTATGGCGAATAAACAGCGGCTTGAAATTGTCCTGGCGCGACCGCAGGTAACGCTCAATCCATTGGGCCGCCGTATCTGATAGAAAAACCACCCGTATCTTATTGCCCTTGCCTTTGACGCCAAATTCCTTACGCTCTAAGTCTATTTGGTCGCGATTCAAACTAACTAATTCCGATACTCTTAATCCTGTGCTGTATAGGGTTTCTAAGATAGTCCTGTCCCTCAGTCCTGCATTAGTTGCTATTTTGGGACTGTTTAGGAGCCTTTCTATCTGCTCCGGGTTTAAAAAGGCAATGGAACGAGAGCCCTGTTTGGGAAGTTCCACCTTGTCAGGGGACAGGGTGACTATGTCGCGCTGAACCAGAAGATAACGCAAAAAAGCCCTCAACGCAACGATGTGGTAGCTCTGGGTGACGCGCTCCAGTGGTAGGCCATTGCGGGCACAAAGGTGCGCTAAATGTAACCGGTACTTTCTGATGAGCTCCAGGTTTATGTCTTCAGGTTTTGCGGCAGGGGAATTCTCGGTAAGCCAGTTGTGGAAACGTTTTAAATAATGTCTGTACTCGCGAATGGTAAGAGGGGAGAATCCTTTCTGTATTTCCAGGTATTCCAAGAACTCGGCGATCAATAACTCCAGGCTCATATTTAATTCTTATGTTTCATCAATTGCTTCTTGTCGTAAAAGTGACAGTTTGCGACTAGTTATTAGGTTAATACTTTTATGTTTTCATGTCAAGTGCCCTGCTGGCTTCAAGGCAAAATAATACTTCCAAAGCCATAGCTTCATTATAGCAAGCTAGTAAGCTGGCAAACTGCTCAGCCCAGTCACCCCGAATCCTTAAGGAATCACCACTCCATCCAGTCGTTCGCCCTTCTCTGCTGCCTCTCCCCCACACCTGCAGCATTCCTTATCCTTGAAGCTGCAAGCTCAATGGATTACAATCATGACGTGGCAAGCGAAGTAACTAAACAAAACATTGCCAAATTATTAGCTGAACTCCCTGACGGAGTCGAGGTGGTGGCAGCAGCAAAAACAAGAACACCTGAGGAAGTTCTGGAAGCTGTTCAGGCGGGAATAAAAATCATTGGAGAAAATTATGTCAAGGAAGCAAAGGAAGCATACGGACTGGTGGGAAAGAGAGCGAAATGGCATTTTATTGGAACCTTTCAAAAGCATAATGTCAGGAGAAAGGTGCTGGAAATATTCGACATGATTGAAACCGTCGATTCTTTAGAAATAGCCAGGGAAATTGATAGAAGGTGTGCTCAAATTGGCAAAATAATGCCAATATTGATTGAGGTAAACAGTGGCAGAGAGCCCCAGAAATCAGGAGTGCTGCCAGAGGATGTGGAACAATTAGTAAGAGAAATATCCGGTCTTAAAAATATCAAGGTGACGGGCCTTATGACCATGGGCCCCCGTTTTGGAAACCCTGAAGACTCCAGGCCTTATTTTGTGGAGACAAGAAGGATATTTGACAGAATTAAAGGGCTGAAGTTGCCCAATGTAGAGATGAGGTATCTTTCCATGGGCATGACTAATTCTTATAAAGTTGCCATGGAGGAAGGCGCCAATATAATCAGAATAGGCACTAAGATATTTGGCGAAAGAGATTAGTTATAGTTTTACGCATAATTTTGTATGAAACCTTGGAGTATGAATGGCTCTACAACTCAAATCTATCTTTAAACCCTGAAGAGCTCAATCCCCGGCTAACCGAATGGCTTATTTAGTATAATTTCGACCGCCCCCACCAATCCCTTGGCTATCTTGCCCCCATAGAGCATATTGCAAAGGAACTTGCTAAAATACGCTGCCCAGTGTTACCCATGTGGTCAGCCAGCACAAGGTATTGACTTCTTTTGGAAGAATTGTTATCCTAATATGAGGTGTTCCCTTAGGTATTATCTTCTTATTGCTATATAATATAGGATTTCACCTATGAAAGAAATTTGGGGGTAATCAGATGAGACGTATAAATAAGAAAATAATTTTGGGCGTTTTGCTCATAGCGCTACTCATAGCGGCGCTAAGTGTTGGGGCCGAAACCAGCTGCGGACCAGGGCCAGGACCCTCAGAAATCAGCAAAGACCAAGCTATCGCCATATTAATGAGCGAAATAATAAAGCCCGCCGCTGAGTATGAAGGAAGCTCGGCATTCATGTTGTCCGAGCCGCTGCAAGAGGGTGATGTTGTTACCTCACAAAGTGGGCAAACATACCCGATAGACGACGGTACCTGGTTTGTGTTTATAGATGATGACCCGAGGGCGTTTTTTGCTCATGACTGTAGATACATTTTCATAGATGGTGAGACTGGAAGTTATGACGTCGTCAATGAAAGCTGGCTCCCCGAGATAAATGGTTTCTCCATGTGGGATACCCAGAATGTGGACAGAGGGCATATCATTGAGCTCTATTCTGTCCTGGATAGTGCTGTCCCCATCACTGGCAGTCCCAGTCAAGCTCCCACAGGCGATTATGGAGATGCCCCGGATGGGCAAGACGCTTATTACGGAATCCCGGGTCACTACCCGACTTTATTTAGCACCACCAACAGTCAGTTCGGTCGTCCGGGAGGACATACCCTCAACATCGGCGAAGAGACACTGGGAGTAAACATGAGCGCTGAGGTGGACGCCAATGACCCCAATGACCCGGATGGAGCGCCCAATTTGGTAGATGCGGACAGCGATGAGAGAATTTCTGTCATTGTGGAGGACACGCAAGCTAAACTGGCGTTTACCGTTACCGTCGCCGCGAATGCTCCGGATGTACCCCGGTACGCCAATGCAGTGATTGATTTTGACCAGAACGGTAGTTGGAGCGAGGGTACCTACGGGGCGGAGTGGGTTCTGGTTAACATGGCAGTGGATGTTGCCCCCGGTTCCTCGGAAACAGTAATCACTCCCTGGTTCTCATGGGGGAACCAAGCCGTGCTTCCCTCACCGGTATGGATGAGGTTATTGCTAGCCAGGGAGGAGGTTGACGAGACTTTATTTGTCGACGTGGGCGGCTGGGATGGGAGCGGGCAGTTTGAGTATGGCGAAGTTGAGGATTACTTCGTATTTCTTACCGATATGCCGTCCGTACCCGAATTAACCGACTGGCCACCTCTGCCCGGAGAACCGCCGGGAGGATACTGGGAGCTACCGGTGGATGAGGCACAAATGCCGGGTTCGACAAATGGTACTTGTGGCTATGATATAAAACACTACAGCATCATCATTAATGGCGGGGATTATCAGGGGAAGCGTATAACGAAGAGTAGCGTTGACACGATGGCCAAGCTTGCCAAGGACCAGGGTTATACCTCGATTGCTAATCTCGGGCCCGGCAACGGAACTGTTGCCCGCAGCAACAACCTGAGTACCATTGGTCAGGCATTTGACGACTTGGCGAAAAATGTGACGTGCGGTGACCGTGTCCTGATTTATATCTGTGGGCATGGCGACAACAATGGGATTGGCCTAAATAACGCCACCGGACAACAGCAAGAGAATTTGAGCGCCAAGAACCTGACGGACTTTTTGAAGAAAATCCCTTGTTGCCCGGACGCAGCCTGCAACACGACTGGGAAATGCTGCAATATTACGGTCATAATAGAAGCGTGTCATGCTGGCACCTTTAACGTGACGGGGGTAACCGGTGAGTGTCGGACAGTAATAGGGGCGTCAAATGACACCGTGGCGTACGGATCCTCCGCCTCAGGCGGTGTCTATACGAAGGGTTTTGATAACGATTCCAGAAACGTGACTTCTGATAAAAATGGTGACAAGTGCGTAAGCCCGATGGAAGCCCATATAACGGCTGTAGCTGCAGTTGATAAAAACAACTCTATTCCGCCAATTACGCACCAGACACCTTGGATAAGCCCTGGTTCGAATTGCACGTGTAAGTGTGCGTGTAAGCCGAGCCTAAAGGCGGAGAAGTGGGTTGGTACTCTTAGTGTACCCTACGGGGATGAAATCCAGGTTCAGCTGGGGGAGGAGTTCGTGTACTTCAGACTGGAGATTGAAAACGATGGAAAGTGTTGCAATCTCACTGGTCTCCAGGTGATAGACTTCCTGCCAAGTGGCCTGGAGTACTTAACAGGAACGGTCACTATCACCTACGATGAAGAGCAGTGGCCTAGAGAACCTGATGAGATTGTTTATATGGACGGAGAAACCGGGACTATAGTCTGGAAAATTGTCTGGAACCTGGAGGAGATAGAAGCCCTGGCGCCGGGAGAAAACATAGCTATTGTATATAAGGCCACCGCCGTGGAGCTGGGGCCTAATATTAATGAGCTTTCGGCTAGTGCTCACTGCGCTGTTGATCCTAGTAAGGTTGTCTATGATGAGGACACGGCCACGGTTACGGTGGTACCGCCTGACGTGGAGGATGTATTACAGGTTGGCTGGGAGGCTACCTGCGAATGTTTTTTTACCACATATGATTCCCAATATGAATGCGACGGCTGTACTGTTACCATTGATTTTTGGGCGGAGGACATCAGTAGCGGGGGCAGTTACCCAGTGACCAACGTGGTTCTAATGGCAGACGGGGATGACCCATTGCTGGGGCCAGCGCTGTGGTACGATTCAGGCTCTATATCTACAGAGTTCTTCGAGCATGTGTATGAGTTTGGGGAGGCTTGGTGTGGAGAAACCATTGAAATCGAGGTAATAGCTACGAACTCGATTGGGCTGGAGGCTATTGCCGACGGCTCCTTAACTTGCCCTTCACACCCATAGTGCCCCACCAATAAACAGGCTGGATAGAGCTTTTAGCAGCAAAAACAAGAACGCCCGAGGAAATCCTGGAAGCTGTTCGAGCGGGAATGGGCATGACTAATTCTTATAAAGTTGCCCTGGAGGAAGGCGCCAATATAATCAGAATAGGCACTAAGATATTTGGCGAGAGGGTTGGTTCCTCATAATTCAATTGCCAGCCCTGCGCCGCACTCTAAAGCTTTATCTTTAAATAGATCTCTTATCTCCTGCTTGTACGTGGTGCAATGACAGGGGCAAATCAACGATAAGCCACGGAAAGCCTCAAAATTATGAAATCCATGGAATCCACCGGCAATCCCATAGATCTCCCCAAACTTTGCAGCGGCGGCGAGAATGCTTTCCATCCCAGGGTGAGCACAACCTGTAAGCACAAATATCCCCTTGTCTATCTTAAGGGCTAAAGATTGCTCTATGCCTTCGAGTTCGCCAGTCGAGAAGATGTTTTCACGAATTTGAACGGGACCTTTGACCATGGTTACCTTTCTTCCTGGAAATGCTCTCTTAAGGGAACTTGGGAGGTAAAGTTCAGCAATTCCATTTATTCTAAGGATTTCAGAAAGTCCTCCAGTATGGTCGCCATGGGCATGTGAGATTACGATTATACTTATGTCTTGCGGGTCAATATTAAGCTCCTTCATATTATGTAATAATGCAGGGCTATCGGCGCCTGTATCGAACAAGAGCGGTGATACTCCTGCATCTTCAATAAGGGCAGAAAATCCCCAACCTGCGCTTAGTCCCTCTTTCTTTACTTCGTTGTCATAAACAATTGTAATTTTCATTTTCTCCTTTCTAATGGGAGACTAACTCCCGTGACGTTGTTTAATTCACCCCCTAAATAACTGGCTATCTTATTTAGAAGTTCGTCCATTCCCCATCCTTTGGCAGCAGAGATGAGAACAATGCCCTCATTCGGCAACAAGATTTCTTCCTCGAAGTAAGGAATAGCAGTTAGTGCTTTCAGCTCTGCCGCGCTGCTTAAAGCCAGGTCTAGCTTGTTGAATACTGTAATTTTTGGTTTATTTTCCAGATTTAGCTCGCTGAGTATCTTTTCTACTGTGAGACACTGATTAGCAGCATTCTTGTGTGTTATGTCAACTATATGTAGAAGTAAATCAGCCTCATCCAGTTCCTCTAAAGTAGCGCGAAAGGCAGCAATTATTGAAGGCGGAAGTTTGTTAATAAAGCCAACGGTATCGGTGATTAGAAATTGTTGCCCAGTGGGCAGAGCCAGCCGCCGAGTCACGGGATCCAAAGTAGAGAAGAGCCTATCTTCCACATCCACAGTGGCTTTGCTTAAGGTGTTAAACAGAGTGCTCTTACCGGCATTAGTATAACCCACGAGAGCTACGATGGGCGTGCCGGTCTCCTTACGGCGCCTTCTGTAAAGTGCTCGATGCTTCCTGACACTTTCTATTTTATGCTGAAGGAGATTGATACGCTTATAAATAAGGCGGCGATCGGTTTCCAATTGTGCCTCACCGGGACCTCTGGTGCCGATGCCACCGCCAAGTCGCTCTAAATGGCGCCACTGCCCGACAAGCCGGGGCAGAAGATATTGGTGCTGGGCCAGTTCAACTTGGAGTTTTCCTTCATGGGTTCGAGCTTTTCGGGCGAATATGTGTAAAATCAGAGCGCTGCGGTCAATAACTTTGACCCCCAATGCCTCTTCGAGATTTCTTTGCTGTCTCGGCGACAGCTCGTCATCAAAGATTACTGTGTCGTACTGGGTTTGCTCTTTGAGGTTGATTAGCTCCCCAATTTTACCCTTACCTATATAATAGGTAGGCGAAGGCGCGTCAAGCTTCTGAGTTAACATACCTACTACATTGGCGCCTGCTGTTTTAGTCAGGTAGGATAGCTCTTCTAAGGAATCTGTAACTGACCAATCATGGTTGGAGACCTTGCTTCCCACCCCGACTAGGAATGCTTGTTCTGTTTTAGCTTCGGTAGTAAAAAATTTCTGCTTTATCTCCTCCTCCTACACACAATCGAGGTTGCTTCGTCGCCCCGATTCATCGGGGCTCCTCGCAATGACAATTTCAGGCGTGCCAGGCCAATAGACGATTCATCCCCTGTTCCAGACGGTCATCGGAAATGGTCAGGGAAAGTCTGATGTAACCCTCTCCCTCCTTCCCATAGCCAGTTCCCGGGGTTACCGCTATCCCAGCTTCGTCCAGCAATTTCTTGGTAAAATCCATAGACGTATACCCCTGGGGAATCTTAGCCCAGACATAAAAGGTTGCCTTGGGTATTCTGGCCTTCAGCCCTATCTCATTAAGGACTTTTAGCAGCTTATCTCGGCGCCGTTGAAAAATAGCATTACGCTCAGCGATGTGTTCCTGGGAGCCGCGCAGAGCTTCCACAGCGGCATATTGAATTGCCTGGGGAATGCCTGAATCCAGATTGGATTTAACTCTAAATAAGGCATCCACCATGCCAGCATTACCTACCACCATGCCTATTCGCCACCCTGTCATGTGGTAGGTTTTGGACAGGGAGTGAAATTCCACACCTATTTTCTTTGCCCCAGGTATCTGCATGAAGCTCGGTGGCTTGTAGCCATCAAAGGCAACTTCGGTATAAGGAGCGTCATGGCAGATTGCTAAGTCGTGCTGCTGGGCGAAATGAATTGCTTTCTCAAAGAAATCAAGGCCAGCTACAGCGCCGGTGGGATTGTTGGGGTAGTTAAGCCACATAAGCTTTGCCTTATCGGCTACCTCGGCTGGAATAGATGTAAAATCAGGCAGAAAATCGTTTTCCTCCTTTAAAGGCATAAAGTAAGGCTCGCCACCGGCTAATATGGTGCCCAGAGAAAATGGCGGATAGCCTGGGTCAGGCACCAAAGCCAGGTCACCAGGTTCAATAAAGCATAAAGCTATATGCCCGATCCCCTCCTTGGAGCCAATAAGCGGCAAGACCTCTTTAGCCGGATTCAAGGTAACGTCAAAGCGGCTCTCATACCACTCTGCAATGGCTTGACGAAGTTCGGGCAAGCCGGCGGTTTCAGGGTAACGATGGTTTGCAGGGTCATGTGCTGCCTGGCACATATATTCGATGATATGAGATGGCGTGGGTAAATCAGGGTCGCCAATAGCAAAGCTGATTATGTCCTCTCCCCTAGCCCGAAGCTCAGCGATTTTCTGACTTATTTCCACGAAAAGATATGGAGGCAATCTATTAAGCCTTTTGGCTAATTCCATCAACTCTTTCCTTCAAGCCATTCGCCAGTGAAAACTTCCTCCACTGAACCGGTAAGTAACACCTCCCCTACCCTATCCCAGGATACGGTCAAAGTTCCACCTTTCAGTATTATGTCAACTTGCGGCTCTACATAGTCCAATAATTGAGCGGCCACAGCTATGGCGCAAGCACCACTACCACAGGCCAGAGTTTCTCCAACACCCCGCTCCCACACCCTGGCTTCTATCTTCCCCCTGCTCAAGACCTTGGCTACCTCAAAATTAGTCCTTTTGGGGAACATGGGGTGCCTCTCTACTTTGGGTCCTATCTCAGCTAAATGAAAATCAGCGATTGGCTGGGATAAAAAGCTCACGGCGTGGGGATTACCCATGGATAGAAGAGCCAAAGTCAACTCTTTTCCGTTTATCACTAAAGGATAATCCAGTATTGGTATTATGTCAACTTTAACTTTAACGGGAATTTGCTCCGGTTGGAATTGGGGCAGGCCCATATTTACCTCGACCCGGTTGACCTTATTCCCCGACATATAAGCTTTAACCTTTCTTACGCCTGGCAAAGTCTCTATGGTCAGAGAGCGATTGCCTTGCTCCGCTTGCGATGACATTTTGCCAATCAAGCCTTTCTCAATAGCATACCTGGCAAAACATCTCAGCCCATTACCGGAAGCCTCAGCCTCAGAACCGTCGGAGTTAAAAATACGCATCTTTAAATCAGCGCTGGTCGAATCCTGCACCAGTATCAAGCCGTCAGCTCCTATGCCAAAGTGACGGTCACACATAGCTTGAGCTAATTCTCCCCAAGCACCTTCTACTGGTCCTGTGAGGGTATCTACCAAGATGAAGTCATTACCCGTGGCTTGTAACTTGGAGAATTTCATGATATGAAGCCTTCTATGAGACCCTTCACTTTGTTCAGGGCGGCAATGCTGGCTTTGGCTTCTGCCTCGCTGGCATCAAACCAGTGAATTCTGTTATCGCCGAGGCGAAACCAGGCATACTGGTGGCGAGCCAGTCGATGGGTTTCATATTTTATTTTATCAATAGCCTGAGGCAAAGTCATCTCGCCTCGAAGAAACTGACCTATTTGCTTGTAACCTATTCCCGACATAGAAGGCAAGGAAGGGCTATAACCTTTTTTCAATAGCTGTTCCACTTCTTCAACCAATCCCATTTGTATCATTTTATCAACCCGCCAATCAATCTTTCTATATAGCTCGCTTCTTTCTCGGGTTAAACCAATGAGCAGGATGGGGAAATCTGGCGCCTCTTTACGCTGTAATTGAGAAGGATGCTGCCCTGTCGTATGATAGATTTCCAGGGCCCTTATTATACGTCGGGTATTACTAGGATTGATTTTTGCTGCCGCCACAGGGTCAATATCCTGCAATTCCTGATAAAGGCTTTGGTTACCTTCTTGCTCTGCTCTAGCTTCTAACTGGTGTCTTCGCTTTTGGTCGGGTGGCACCTGAGGTATCTTCCATCCCTCTACTAACGACCACACATAAAGGCCGCTGCCACCGACCAGTAAGGGCAATTTGCCTTTCTGCTGAATGGCTTTCAGCGCCTCAATGGCTAGTTGATGATACATAGCCAGGCTAAAATCTTCGTCAGGCTCGATTACATCGATGACATGATGAGGGACCGATGCCCTCTCAGCCGGACTCGGCTTATTAGTGCCAATGTCCATATACCGATAGACCTGGCGGCTATCGGCGCCTATTATCTCTACGGGAAAGTATTGAGCAAGGTACAGGGCAAGCTCACTTTTCCCTACAGCGGTGGGACCAACGATAGCAATCATTCCCAAGTAGTCAGTAGTCAGAATTCAGTAGTCATGACTTGGCTACTCTCCTAGCATATGCCTCTAGAAGCCGACTGATCTCCTCCAGATTCTTTTCCAGCGTTCTTGTATCTCCATAACCAAGATCCCTGGCTAGGATCAAGTAATAGCGACATTCCTCAATAGAGCCTTGAGCAATATTGTAAAAAACGAGCCTTGTCGGGATTTCCTTTTCTCTTGAATCCCTCAGCAATATTGGCTGGTATTGAAATCGCCGCCCGCCGCAACTGAGCTACTAGCCCAAACTGCTCCCCGCTAGGAAAGGAATTTGTGAAATGATAAATCTCTAAAAAACTCTTAGATGACATACTGGCTACTGACTACTTTACTCTTCCCTTGATTTCAGCGGTTTGCTCAACAATGCTCACGAATTCTTCAGCTTTGAGGCTGGCTCCGCCAACCAGGGCACCATCGATTTCGGGATGGGAAATAAACTCAGCGATGTTACCACTGGTAACACTGCCGCCATAAAGGATGCGTAAATCCTGAGCTATACTCTTATTCCATAGCTTAGCCAGAACGTCACGAATAAACTGGATAGTAGCTGCTGCCTGCTCGCTGCTTGCCGCCTTACCTGTGCCAATAGCCCAAACTGGCTCGTAGGCAATCACTAAATCGGAGACGGAACCTACACCATCCAAAGCTGCCGTCACCTGCTTATTAACCACCTCCTCTGTCTTGCCAGCTTCATTCTCTGCAAGCCTCTCCCCAACACATAAGATAGGCTGAAGCTTGTTTGCCAAAGCCGCCTTTACCTTCTTGTTAACTATTTCGTCAGTTTCCCCAAAATACCATCTCCGTTCAGAATGTCCCAGTATGACAAATTCACACAACTCGCGGAGCATTAGTGGAGATATCTCACCGGTGTAAGCCCCTTCAGTCTCAAAATACATATTTTGAGCACCGAGCTTAAGAGACGAACCCTGGAGCATCATACTTACGGCAACTAAAGATACGAATGGCGGGCAAAGTACCTTTTCCACTCCTTTTATCTTGTCCAGTTTATCAAGCATCTCGAGGACAAGCTGTTCAGCTTCAGTCGCAGTGGTATTCATTTTCCAGTTGCCAGCAATGAAAGGAATTCGCATTTCACAACCTCCTGTTATTTCTTATCTAACAAAACCTCAACGCCAGGTAAGGTAACGCCCTCCAAAAACCTCAGGCTGGCACCACCTCCTGTGGAAACATGGGTCATCTTGTCAGTTAATCCCATTTCTTGAACTATTTCAGCAGAAGAGCCACCGCCAATAATAGTAGTGGCCTTGAGGGTAGATAGAAAACTGGCTATAGACCTGGTTCCTTGAGCAAATTGAGGTATTTCATAAATCCCCATAGGACCATTCCATATGATAGTACGACATTTTCTTAGTTCACTATAAAAAAGCTCAATAGATTGAGGGCCAATATCTACGATATGGCTACCTGATGGTATATTAGTTGTTGGCACTACTCTAGTTGGGACTCCGGCTTTGATTTCTTCCGCCACAACTGCATCAATTGGGAGCAGAAATGGCACCCTCCACTCCTCGGCTTCCAGTAACAATTTCTTGGCCAGGCCCAACTTATCGTCCTCTATTAAAGAATGCCCCACCTCATATCCTTGTGTCTTTAAAAAAGTAGCGGCCATGCCACCACCAACCAGCAACATGTCAACCCTTCCTAGCATATTTTGTAATAACTCTATCTTATCGCCCACCTTAGCACCGCCTATAAGGCAGGCCAAGGGTCGCTCTGGATTATGCAAGAGCTTCCCCATGACCTTTAATTCTTTCGCCATTAAAAAGCCAGCCACCGCGGGCAAGTATTTAGCTACACCTATAGTAGAAGCGTGAGCCCGGTGAGCAGTGCCAAAGGCATCATTAACATAAATATCAGCTAACTTGGCTAGCTTCCGGGCAAAGTCGGCATCAGCTAGTTCTTCTTCGGGGTGAAAGCGCAGATTTTCCAAAACCAAAATATCGCCCTCTTTGAGCGTCCTTACTTTGCTTTCTACTTCCTGGCCTATACAATCGGATGCCGTGCTGACAGGCAAGCCCATAAGTTGTGACAACCTCTGCGCTATTGGCGCCATCCGCAAATTTTCAACTACTTTGCCTCCAGGGCGTCCTAAATGAGAGCAGAGGATTACCTTAGCTTTATGGTCAACGAGATATTTGATAGTAGATAGCGAAGCTCGGATGCGGCTATCGTCGCTAATGGCGCCAGTGTTTATATCTAGCGGGACATTAAAATCGACTCTGAGTAGAACCTTCTTGCCTTTAACCTCTATATTTTCAACAGTCCTTTTCGGCATTTTCCCTCCTAGAAGTCGCGCTTCAATAGAAAACAGGCTGTCTCTTTAAGCGGAGCTTGCCTGGATGTGTCAAGCCGAGTAGCCTCGAGCTGTGCCAAAGCTTTGTAATAGTATTGCTCAGCCAAATTTTCAGCATAATCCCTGGTGCCTAAGTGGTCCAGAATCTTCGTAACCTCAGTGATATCTTCGCCCTCGATAGATTTTTGAGAATAAAGCCTCTCGAGTCTCTTTTTTGCTTCACCCTCACTATTTTGCAATCCGTAAACTACGGGCAAGGTTTTCTTCCTCTGATAGATATCGCTAACGGATTTTCCAATGCTTTCCTCCATTCCCCAAATTCCCAATATGTCATCACAAATCTGATAGGCTATGCCTAATTCTTTGCCGAACAGGTGAAAAAAATCCACCAACTTACTATCTTCGCTGCCCAGGTATGCTCCCAAAGAAGTCGATACGGCAAACAGGGCTGCTGTTTTTTTGGCTGCCATGGCAAGGTAATCCTCAATGGTGGTGTCGAGACGGTTCTCATATTCGACGTCTAAGTATTGTCCCTCACAAAGCTCCAGACAAGCCAGGCTCAACATTTTAGTGGAACTAGCTATCTTTTCATCAGCTATTCCCTTCTCTTTTAGTTTAAGTAACGCTAAATAAGCTAGAGTGAACATGGCATCGCCGGCGTTTATCGCCTGAGACTGACCCCATAATTTCCATACGGTTGGCCGGTGATGACGCTCATGGCTAGCATCTTCTATATCGTCATGGATTAAAGAAAAATTGTGGATGAGTTCGACGGCTGCTGCGGCGGGCATTATCTGCGACGTGTCACCCCCCACCGCTTGACAACTAAGAAGGCAAAGGGTGGAGCGAATAAATTTGCCCGATTCTCTGCTACAGGAATGTCCATGCTCATCCTGCCAGCCCATGTGGTATCGTAGCATATTACAAAGAACTGAAGGACAGCTATCGATAACCTTTTTTAACTCAACTCGCACTGTGTCGCGATAAGATGTGAAAGACTCAGGCAAGCTATATTTTATAATGCCCATGAAAGACAGTCCATATTAACGGCTAATAAAACAGATTGTCAACTAAGTAGGCTTTGTGCCCTGCTGCCAAAGTCTTCGTAAAATGAGCCAAAGGTAGCCATAACGTACGAGATAACTGCCAACAGAAAGCTTGATAAAACTCTATCAGCGCGCTATAATTAGCACTTTGGTATTGAGAGTGCTAATTACAGGAGGTAACTGGATGAATTGTACTGTATGCGGGAATCCGCTGCTTTTTGACAGGGTTGTTTTCCATTGTTCCTGTGGTGCCTTTATACATTCCTACTGTTGGGATGAGCATGTATTGCAAGCTCATCGACCATCCTTTGAGATAGGCAGCGTCAATTTGGATGGCGAATTTAGAGCAAGAGAGAGCAAAATAGAGGAACAGGTCTCAAGTGCGCAAATCTCAGGGGAGCAAAGCTCAAAAGAAGAAATAACGCCTCTTTTAGAATAAAGGAGGATATACATGCCTATTTATCAATACCGATGCCTGGACTGCAAACTGCAATTTGAGCTTAAGCAAAGCTTTCATGATAAACCGATAGCTGATTGTCCTACCTGCCACGGGATTGCCCGTCGCATTTTCTCGCCAGTCCCCATCCTATTTAAAGGGCCAGGCTTTTATGTAACCGACTCCAGGGAGGAAAGAGGAAAAAGGGCTAATCCCGAAAGGTTAGGGCAAAAAGAAAAAGACAGTGGAGGCAGCGAGTCATGAAATGTCCCGTCTGTGGCAAGGAAGCCAGGGCCCATATTTATTACTGCGCCAAATGTGCCGTTTATGTGCACGAGAAATGCTGGCAGAGGCATGTAGCACAGGCTCACAAAGACTAGCTCACCATTCATTTTTATCATTGCAGACAAAATAATTGCTAAATCTGTTGGCACAGCTAGTCTTTACCGTTAAGCCCTGTACTTTATAGATAGGTAATCCTGATGATTTTGGCACGTTAACCTCCAATGACACCAAATGGATCACCCGATAGGCAGTTTAACTGATTTTAGGGGAATATTTATATTCCCAGAATGTCCTTAATTAGCCTCTTCCTTTCTTCAAAGCTTGGAAGACGCCGAGGATTTGTCAATGCTGCTACATCGAAACTCATTCCATCTATCGCTCCAGCTAAGAAAACTTTCTCTGGGTCTTTAATCTCCTGCGCAAATTCTTTTGCATCCTTCTTGTATTCCGCACTAACCATCATAGAGTTTGCCTTCGCTCGTATTACATCCTTGACAATTTTATCTAGCATCGCTTACCCTCCTCAAATATTTATTGAATATTTCCCTTTTTGAATATTATACCAAATTCTACGATTACACTACCCGCTAAAATCACAGCTGGTTTTGAAAAACCTTGTGATGCTAGAATCGATGCATGCTCGACGTCTAAGGCAGTAATATAGAACACAATGGCTTGTTTTGTCCTACCTTTTGTCGTAGAATTTGAGTGTGCCTTACTTGTCCCTGTAGCTCAGCTGGATAGAGCGGCTGCCTTCTAAGCAGCGGGTCGTGGGTTCGAATCCCTCCAGGGACGCCATTTATTGAAGCTAAAATAAGCCCTATACCGAGTTGTGGCATAGGGCTTAATTATTAAATGGCACTAATTTGGCACTAATTCAGTTCTGTAATATCTCTGCTAACTGTTTGTCCAGGATGGAATCTTTCTTTAGGATATCATCAAAGGCCATAGCAGCAGCTTGCTGAAGTCCTGGCGCTACATGTGAGTAGGTATCTAACGTTGTGCTAATGGTTGAGTGGCCAAGCCTTTCTTGGACTATTTTAGGATGTACGCCTTGCTTGAGCATGATGGTAGCATGAGTATGGCGTGCATCGTGAAGGCGGATACCATTTAGCCCACACTTGCGGACTAATTTTATCCAGGCATGAGTTATGCTGTCCGGCAGCAGTGGGCTTCTGTCCCAGTGGCTGAATACCAGGTCGTTTTCTGTTATCGACGGAAGCTGCAGAGATTCTCTCATCTTCTCTTGAGTTTTCCGGTGTTCTTCGAGAATCAAGACGTTAGATGGCGATAGGGCTATAAGCCGTCTGGACTGCTTCGATTTAGGTTCTTTGAAAGTGATATGGTTCTTTACTCCGTTAAGGTACTGCATCGTTCTGGATACGGATATCTGCATACCGAACAAGTTTACATCGCACCACCGGACTGCTAGTAGTTCACTTCTACGCATGCCAGTAAATAAGTATGTGTAGAATAAGGCATAATAATTACCCTGCTTGGCAGCATCCAGGAATCGGCTTAAATCGTTTTCGGTCATGGGATGCATTTCAGGGCGCTGTATCTTGGGCTTTTCAACTGCATCAGCAACATTCCGGCTTAATAAGTTAATCCTGACTGCGTTTTTCAAGGCTTTATGAATGGCAACGTGGCATAGCTGGACAGTCCGGGCGCTTAAGCCTGATGACAATTTATCTGAATATAGGTTTTGCAAGTGTTGGGGTTTCAATTCTGTGAGTGTTATCTTGCCTATGGTAGGGATAACATGAACGCGACAGATATAAGAGTATAGTCTAAGGGTAAGAGGTGACAGGCTAGGCTTACAGTAATCCTGCAACCAGGTATTTAGATAGTCTGCCATCGTAGTCTTACCTGGCTTGGTGAATATCCCTTTGTCAAATTCGGTCAATATCTGCCTGAGCCTTTTTTGAGCCTCAGTCCGGTTACCGTGAAACGTTTCGTAGTAGCTTTCGTATTTTCCCGTCTGCTGGTTTTTACCTAGTGATACTTTAAGCCTCAAACTTCCGTTTCGTTCGATAATACAACCTCTCATATTAATCTCCTTCCTCGTTAGGGTCAATTAGCCCTTCTTCGACCATTTGATTTTTTAGCCTTTCCTGTTCTTGATGTATCACTTTAAGCTGACATAGCTTTCCTCTTATTACCGGTACGTATTTGCAGGACTCACAGTCGCCTTCACAGATTGAGCTTGTGTTTTTGAATCCACTAAAACCAAACAAAATAATATTCTCAAGGTTTTGAGAACAAACTGAATCGTCCAAGTCACTGCTGTCAAAAGTTGGTTCTCCCATAATTTCACTTGTCTTTTCAGCTATCGAGTAAGCTTCAGCAATATTGGCTAATAGCATATATTCCTCTTTGAGGTCATCAGGCTCAAAATATTCTTTAACCAGAGGTTGTAATCGTACTATCCACATAGCTTTTCTGATTGAGAAACCTTGGTTCCTGATGTTTGTGAATACATCCACATAAGTCTTAGATTCCTGCTGCATTTTCATTAAAAAGAGCAAAGAACTAGGTGGGAACAAGGTTGGATAATCTCGGCAAGCACCTAAAGTCCAGGGCTCGTCAATAGGATTAACTGCATTCCTGGCTTTAGAAATATACCTTTTGGCTGTTTCAAGCGTTGGAGCAAGTTCGTTGCTTTCTTGAATCTCCTTGATTAGCCGATTAGCTAAGAGTTCACGGGGAACGTTGCTCTGCCGTATGGCTTCTTGAAATATGAATCGCTTTATACTTGGTTTCAGTTTCCCGGGTTTTCGCCTCTCTTCCTCTTGCATTCTTTCTATTCCTCTTTATAGTATTATATATTCCTTGCTATGTAGTTTCTATTCCCTTATGATAAAACATAAAAGAATAAAAGTCAATAGGCGGTATGGGAGTCATATGGAAGCAGAGAAAAAAGTGCTAACGGTAGAGGAACTGGCAAAAGAACTGCGAATTTCCAAGAACCTGGCTTATAGACAAGTAAGAGAAGGAAAGATTTATTCAATCAAATGTGGTGACAGGTATCTTATTCCCGTAAGGTCGTTAGATGAACTACTTAGCGGTAAGCAAAGGCCGGACGGCAGGTAAAGAGGCGGGCTGGCGGTTTACCCGCCGCCGCCTCAACCGGAGATTGTGATGGGTAAGTCTAACAAGTATATTCCTAGCACTTCTTACTTGGTGGAATATGCTATTAAGTGCTTCGGCGCTGAGGTTATCAGCGTGCAAAAAAAGCTGGCGGTCCAGCCCCCGTTCCCTTGTCTCACGGGGGTCTCTGGCACCAGTGATAGCTTCAGAATAGATAAGGTTAGGTATCCTAATATAGTGGCAGCTGGTGTTGATACTTTAGAGCTGAATTTTGGTGTCGAGGAATATAAAGAATCAGATATGTTTGAACGGCTTAATGTTGCAAAGTCAGAAGCCATTGATGCCGGATACAAGGGGCGTTTAGGTATACCAGTGGAATTATTAGGAAATGAGTTCATGGTTCAAGCTCGTGGCTCTAAAGGTGGATATGAGTATCTGCTAAAGAACGGTGACATAGATTTACAGATTATGCCCGATGCCAGAGGTGGCAAACCATCTCCTGAACTTAGAGTTATTTTTCGTTCGCCCTTTCTCTGGCAATCGGGGGAAATTCAGGCATACAATAAAGTTGTTGAATTCGTGAATAACGTGGCTTCTATCGTATATTGCAGGGTCTCAAGGGCTGACCTATGTGTTGATAAGGTCATGCCTTTGACTGAGATAAACCGTAAAGAACAAGTAGTATCACTGCTGCGTGAAAAAGACTTATTCTACGGCGGCGATTTCCAGCGTGGTCAAAGGGAAACTGGCTATCAATTCGGGCGTGGCGGTATGTCCTGTCGTTTTTACGATAAAGCCTATGAGATTGCGGTAAAGGGTCATGGTCATATTATGCAGGTATGGATAGGAAACGGATGGGACGGAGAAAGTCCGGTATCTCGTCTGGAGCTTCAGTTAAGGCGTGAAGGTCTGAGGCGGTTCGATGCGACTATGGACTTTGCTACCTTCCAAGATAGCAAGTCAGATATATGGGCGTATATGACGAATAAGTATATACGCATAGTAAATCCCGAATCCGCAACTCGAAAGGAACGTGCAAAGGTTACAGAATATTGGAAGGATTACCAAGACTGCTATGGATTATTCGGTGAGCGGCAAGGTGTTCTGCCGGTTAAACAGCTAACTACTGACTGGCGGACTGTTGTAAACCAAGCAAAGGGATGTATGGCGAGCGCCTGGGCAAGGCTGGCTGCCGATTTAGGTGATGCTAATGCTACGATGATTCTTGAGAAAGAGTGGGAATGCAAGATACCTGAAAAGGTTATTGAGGCTGGTTTACTGCAAAAAGCGCGGTTTGTTCACTTGAGTTAACAGCGGAATACTGAGGTGTTTGATGCGGCTATAGAGATGGGTGCTCAAATGGTTTTGATTGAATGGCAATATTGACAAATGTTCAGGTATGGATTAGATTGGCGACATGGATGCATTTTCGTGGGTTTGCCCGCACTGTGGGCACGCGGCAACCATAAGGGACGAGGACATTTGCAGTGATGATTCAATACTGAGCATCGAGAACACGGATGGATATCGATGCCTGACTAGTAATTTCATTGTCTGTCCAAACCCAGAATGCGGGAGATTCAGCCTGAGTGCAACTCTCAGGGAGATTGCGAGTCCGTTTCGTCCAAGCGGGTCGGCTCGGCCAGTTTATACCAATCGGCCGATTCTAAGACAATGGAGTCTTATACCAGAATCCAAGGCAAAGTCTTTTCCTAACTACATACCAAAGCCGATTTTGGATGATTATAGAGAGGCTTGTCTGATAAGAGACTTGAGTCCAAAGGCTTCTGCTACATTGTCCCGTAGGTGCTTGCAAGGGATCATACGCGACTTCTGGCGAGGGAAAATTAAGCCGGGTCGGTTAGCTAACGAGATAGAGCAGCTAGAGGATAAAGTCGATGATGATACGTGGAAAGCGATAGATGGAGTAAGAAGCGTAGGCAATATCGGCGCGCATATGGAAGAAGACATTAATGTCATAGTTGATGTTGAGCCGAATGAGGCACAGCTGCTGGTGGAGCTGATTGAGATTCTCTTGAAAGATTGGTATGTGGCACGCGAGCAAAAGAGGTTACACCTGGAGGCCATCCGGAAACTTTCTGCAGAGAAAGAATCGGCCCGAAAATCGAAGAGGGGCAAGCGTAGCCATTGTTGAATACGAGAACTGCGCATTGCGAGACAAAGTGAGTTATGAAGGATTGGTATCAATCTTTCTTCGCAGCAAGAAGATAATGAATCTTTCCCACCAGTAGGGTTTATATGTTTGAAATGCGAAGTCGAAGTAGGGGTATACGGTGATTAGGGACTGTACGTCTCCCTCTGCTGCGGATTTCATCACGTGGTCTATGTCAATCTTACCTTGCTTAATTGACCTTGCCAGTTCGTCCTTACGCTTCACTATGTCGTCAATAGTCTTGCTTCGGGATTGTCTATAGCGTATCCACTTTAGTTCTTCTTGGTCATAGTCACTGGTTTCTTTAGAAACGTGGGACGTGACTGCTTGACTAAATGCGTGGGAATCGCCGACCATGGTTCTCAAAGCAGATGAGAGACCCTCGAGGACTGTGCTAAACCATTCAATATATTCGGGGTCTATTTGGGCGTGTTGTGAAGTAGCCTCCAAGGCAGTCTTAATTTTCTGCTTGAGGAATTGAGAATCTTCGTTGGTTTTCACTAGGCATTACGTTGAGTTTTTAAGTAATGATAGAATTCTATGATCTCATTATATCATATTCAAATTAGGCCACAGCAGTGAATTTGGAATGAAATGGTGGCACTAATTTGGCACTAATGGTATTATAGACAAGGGCCGAAAATGAGGGTTTTGAAGCTAAAATAGGGATAGGCACAAAACAGCAGTTTAGCTTCAAAGTTAGTAGAAAACACACCCGTTGTATAACTTCTAAGCAGCGGGTCGTGGGTTCGAATCCCTCCAGGGACGCCACAATAAACTTGCGCTTTAGTAAATAGGCGATGACCGATAAGTATGATGTAGAGGTGAAGTTACTTGCCGTCACCCCCGATGCCGAAAAATTGATAGAGACAGCAGGTAGGCTGTGTTGGGACACACAAGATAAAACAGGCACGGTACCCGACCGAATTCAGAAGTGGCTGGAGGTCGGGCATGAGTCAATGATTGAACATGCTTGCGCTACCTTCTACATTCGTGCCAGCCGCGTCCTGACCCATGAGCTTGTCAGGCACAGATTGGCAAGTTACAGCCAGAGAAGCCAGCGATATGTCAAAGAAACCGAGCCAAGATATATAGAGCCGCCTCCAATTAAAGACAACGAATCTGCTCATAAGCAATTCAAGGAGGTAATGACGACTTGCTGGCGAGCCTATGGTGACTTATTGGCCAAGGGAGTAAAAGCTGAGATTGCTCGCTACGTCCTTCCCAACGCCTGTGAGACCCGGATAATCTGCACCTGGAATTTCCGCGAAATTCGCCATATCATCAAACTGCGCACATCCAAACGAGCGCTTCCTGAGTTTAGAGCTGTCGCCGAGGAAATACGGAAGATAGTAAAGGAAATGGCTCCCCAGGTATTTGCGGATCTTTGAGTGGTGGAGTGGAGTTACTTCTTGAGATCCTTAGTGTTGACTTCCTTCGGATACCAGCGTTCATTAAAATCAGGAAGGTTTTTGCTAGGGGTTAAGATGACAATCTCGTCGCCTTTACGGAGTTTTGTGTCGTTATCAGCAAAGTAAAATTTATTGTCACGATAGTAAAAAACGACCCGCGCATCTTTGGGAAGCCCCAGTTCACTAACACAAATTGCGTCCTCCTCACCAGCCGTAAAAGTGAAAAATCTAGCGTCTGCCTTTAACAACGTAGATAAATTGATATTATCAAGTCCGCGTACCATATTGTCCAGGTGCCGGCTCATTGCCCATACCGGAATAATAGTATCTTCAAGCCCGAGTTCACGGCATAATTGCACCAAATCCGTATCTTTGATGCTGGTTATAACGCGCTTAAAGCCCATCGAGCGTCCCAGCAGGGATGTGATGATATTAATCTGGTCGCTATTGGTCAGGCAAAATAGGATATCGCTGTTTTTGGGATTAACTTGACTAAGTATTGCCGGCTTGGCTGAATCGCCGTGCAGGAAGCTGCAACCCAGTTCATCTGAAATCTGATCGATTTTTTCCTTATCGGCTTCTATAATAATCACTTCGTGTCCCTCTTTTATCAATGTTTTAGCTGTTGTAATCGTTAACGAGGTGGCGCCTGAAAATACAATCCTCATATTATTCCTCCAGTCTTCTTCCAATCCAAGTCCGAGGATAGAATAGCACTAACCAGGCAATAATTTCCAATCTCCCAAGGAGCATATCTGCACATAGAACTCCTTTAAGAATCGGATGCAGGTCGGGAGCGCTTATTCCAGTCGATAACCCGACTGTACCAATCGCCGAGACAACCTCGAATAACGAATCAAGCGGGTTATGCCCCATGCCTACAAATATTAGCCATGAAATCCCAATGAACGCCAGAAAAACAAAAACGATGCTGAGAGCGTTCTGTATCTCGTCTGTTTCCAGCCGGCGCCTGCCAAGACTAGCTTCGGCAATAGCTTGTCTGGGCATACTGGGACGCTGTAGGAAAATATAGAGTAACTGCCACAAAATCAATAAACGTAGAATCTTGATGCCCCCGGCAGTAGACCCGGCGCCGCCGCCCAGAAGCATGGAAAAAATGAGTGTAAGTTTTGCACCAGCGTTGAGTTGAGAAATATCCAATGAAGAGAAGCCCGCCGTTGATTGAGCAGAAAAAGCATTTAATGCTCCATGGCGCAGGGCTTGAATCCAGCTAAAACCATCCTGGGTGAAGAGAAACCAGGCCATAAGTAACGCTGCCACCAAACCGGCTATAAAAAGCCCTTGCAGCTGGCGGTCTCGTATTAACACTCTTCCGCCCTCTTTAAATGAGCGAAAGTATAAAACCAGGGGAATAGCGCCTGCCATTGATAGCAATATCACCATCGCTTGCAGCCACGAACTATTAAGTCCTGCCAGGCTGGCATTGTGAGGTGAAAACCCTCCGGTGGATACTGCGGAAAGAGAGTATATTACGCTATTGAACCATCCGGTGCCCAGCAACCCTAATACGATAATGCCGAAACCGGTCAGAATTGAGTAGACAATAAGCATACGTCGAGCATGTGTCCTGGTACTACCGACCAAGTCCGCCTCATATTCTTCTAAATCGCCAATACGCTTGGCTGCCAGACCCGGCCGAATCATGGTTGCCACCGAGAGAATCACGATACCTAGACCGCCGACCCACTGCATCCAGGCACGGGAAAATAGAAAAATAGCCGGTTTATCTGCCACTGAAGCCGTAACGCTCAAGCCTGTTGTCGTTACGCCGGAGATGGTCTCGAATAGCGCATCTGTAAAGCTTAAGCCGGAAGCCATGGTAGGCCAGGTCATCACCATCGCCGCAAATAGAAACACCAGAGCGGTAACGACCATGGCTTCGTTTGTCTGGATGCGTTTGGGAGTCGGCAGCCTTTGCAGGAAAAAACCCATAGTAAAGACACCCACCACAACAATGGCATACCGGAATGTAACACGGTAATCGCCGAGTAGAATGGATACAACTAACGGCACCAGCGTAAGCAGCGCCAGAACGATGCAGAGCTGGCCGAAATATTTCAGTACCGGCAGAGGTCGAACGGAATATATCAGTGCACGCACTATTAACCCCGGTTCATTTCAATTCTATCATTGATATTGACTCCGTATCAGGTTCTTAATAATCATATGAGCTTAGAGTTGCAAGTCGGATACTAAGTATATATATCCATTACAACCTATTATAGCTATTTTAAAGAGGTTGTAACATGATGTAAAGGAACATAAAACCGAGTATTGTGAAGACCAATCGTGCGATAGGGGTATCGCATTTTGAAGAAGGCTGACGTGAGTTTTATATCTGGGCACCGTGAGCCGAGAAAGTGGAGCTGAGGGGATTCGAACCCCTGACCTTCCCGATGCAATCGGGACGCTCTGCCTGATTAGGCATTCAACCTAAGGATCCTTTTCATATATTTGGGACTTTTCCACAATTTAATCTCTCGCTCCCTTCGTCTGGCTTCGGCCAGAGTTTGAAAACACTCGCAATACACCAGCTTCCAGGGACGATAAGTCTTTGTTGAGTTGCTTTTTCCCTGATTATGCTCAGTTATTCTGCGAGATATATCCTTTGTAGAACCAATATAATATCTATTACCTGTCCCACTTTGAAGGATATATGCGTAGAACATTCCGATATAAGTGGAGCTGAGGGGATTCGAACCCCTGACCTCCTCCGTGCAAGGGAGGCGCTCTCCCAATTGAGCTACAGCCCCACGATTAACTATTGTATCAAATACTGTGTGGTAGCAAAAGCTTTATCCTTTTCAGTTTATGACATAGCTGCTATACTAACAAAGAGGATACATAGATGCCGAGCATAACCTTCTTATCGGCTTTCGCTGCGGGGATTCTATCCTTTTTATCACCTTGTATTTTACCGCTGGTTCCGGTATATCTGGCCAACATAGCTGGTGCATCAGTTCTTACCCCAGACCTTCCTGATCGAAGACATATTTTCCTCCATACCATCAGCTTCATAGTTGGTTTCTCTCTGGTTTTCATCGCTTTAGGAGCTTTTCTTGGCTTATTAGGAGCCGCGGCGCCACAGGGAGTGTTGGAAAAAGTGGCCGGTGCTCTATTAATCACGTTCGGCATATTCCTAATAGCGGCTACTAAGGTACCCTGGCTTAACTATGAGAAACGCCTTGACTTTGCCAGAGCCAAAGGTACAGGCTATCTGAGGTCTTTACTGATAGGGGTAATATTCTCCCTGGGCTGGATTCCCTGTGTTGGCCCAATTCTGGGGGGTATACTAGCCCTAGCAGCGAGCTCACAAACAGCGTGGCAGGGAGTTTATCTTTTACTTGCTTATTGTTTAGGGCTGGGGCTGCCTTTCATCGCCGTTGGTCTGGCGTTAGGGGCAGCATCACGATACCTAAGATGGCTTAGCCGCCATTCTTTCGTCACCTCAATAGTAGCCGCGGTACTGCTTATCAGCGTAGGAATTCTGATGTTGACCGGTTACTTAAGGTATCTCAGCGGGCTTGTGCCAGGAGGTTACTAATATGGCCAGTAGAATGTCAAAAAGGACTCGGTTAATAATAATGGTGATCCTGATTATCGCGGTTGTTGCCATAGTTGGAATCGCTCTGAGTCGTGGTTCCTGCAGTACGTCAGAGTCAACATTAAAATCGCACAAGGCGCCAGACTTTACATTGCCTACTATGACAGGGGCTAACATAACCCTGTCTGAGCTAGAAGGGACTCCGGTGGTGCTTAATTTCTGGGGTACAACGTGCCCCCATTGTATTGTGGAGCTGCACTATTTTGAGGCTGTAGCCCAGGAGAGTGAAGGAGAGATAAAAGTCATAGCCGTTGATGTAGGTGAAAGTGCTTCAACGGTACAAACCTTCTTCGACGACTATGAACCAACTATGATAGTGGCACTGGATGGGAATACGGAGGTTTATCGGACCTATAGCCAGGAGGATAACCCACGAGGGTATATTCCAATTACATTCCTCATTGATAGCGACGGTGTAGTTAAGCAAATCAAAATTGGCGCGTTTACGAGTGAGGCGGAGGTGTGGGATACCCTGAACAGCCTCTTTGGAACTGCTATCCTTTGAACTTCCTAAAGACAAGGGTAGCATTAACTCCACCAAAGCCAAAGGAGTTGGAAAGAGCTATATTTACCTGCGCCTTTCTGGCTATATTGGGGACATAATCCAAGTCGCATTCAGGGTCCGGAGTATCATAATTTATAGTAGGCGGTATAATACCATCCCTCATAGTAAGAACAGTGAAAATGGCTTCTACCACACCTGCTGCCCCCAATAAATGACCGAGCATAGATTTATTGGAGCTTACGGGCACCTTTTTGCTGTGTTCTCCTAAGGATGCCTTTATAGCTTTGGTCTCAGATATATCATTGAGAACGGTAGCTGTTCCATGGGCATTAATGTAATCAACATCGGCAGGTGAGATAGCGGCGTCATTCAAAGCCAGCTTGAGACACTGTACTTGATTTTCCCAGTCAGGCTCGGTTATATGAATGCCATCGATGTTGGAGCCGTAGCCGGCAAGCTCGGCGTAGATTTTAGCCCCTCTTCGTATAGCTGATTCCATTTCCTCCAAAATAACAACCCCAGCACCTTCCCCGATTATAAAACCATCACGGTCTTTATCAAAGGGGCGGCTCGCCTTCTCAGGCTCACTATTCCTTCGAGATAGGGCTCTCATCTTATCGAATCCAGCAACGCCCACGGGAAGAATGTAGGCCTCGCTCCCTCCGGCAATCATGGCATCTGCTTCGTCATATTGAATAAGCCTGAAGGCGTCACCAATGGAATTGCTTCCGGTAGCACAGGCAGTAACCACACACTTGCTCGGTCCCCTGGCACCAAAAGCCATGGAGATCTCCCCTGCCGCCATGTTGGCTATAAACGCGGGAATGAAGAAAGGGGAAACTTTCTCTGGCCCCTCATCGTGAAGGGTGAAAAGGTTCTTTTCATACGTGGTCATGCCGCCAGCGCATGAGCCTAGCACTATTCCTACCCTGCTGGCGTTATTTCCATTTATAGTCAATACAGCATCATCTATTGCCATACGTGTAGCCGCTAACGCATACTGGATGAAGGGGTCTGTTCTTCTGATTTTCTTCTTATCCAAGAAATTTTCAGGATGGAAATCCTTAATCTCGGCAGCAATTTGCGACTTAAAACCGGAAGGGTCAAACTTGGTTATTCTGGCTACCCCTGATTTGCCCTGGCATAGCTTTCGCCAGGATTCTTCAACACCCGTGGCTAAAGGAGTAACAGCACCGAGTCCAGTGATTACTACTCTTCTTCTAAGCGCCTTGCTCATTTTTGCAACGCTTATTCTCCAGCCCCAAAAAGCTTTTTAAGCTAATTTTCTGCCCCTGTTAGCCCCGTCACAGGTAGTAAAGAGAGGTATGAGTGCTTATTCCAGCAATGGCTACCTTCTAGATTTTTGCTTTGATGTAGTCAATTGCGTCTTGAACAGTTTGTAAATTTTCCGCGTCCTCATCGGGGATTTCGATTTTGAAGGTGTCTTCCACCGCAGTAATCAATTCAATAAAGTCCAGGCTATCAGCGTTAAAGTCATCAGCAAACGACGCCTCCGGGACTATTTTTGATTCATCAACCTCCAACAGCTCCACGATCAACTTTTTTAGCTGTTCAAAGGTTTCGTTCTCACTCATTTTGTCGTCCCCTTTCTGGCGTTAATTTCTTAATCTTGACTTGAATCATATTGCCTGAGGTAGTCCTGCTTGATTTACCATTGTGATAGTTTAGTTTTTTGAACTCCTAAAACTTGTATTATATCATCCACACACTGTCAAGGGAATTAGGTGTGTGGAATCCGGAGCCAGGGAAAATCCGAACTTTCCACAGGTAACCCCCTCTATAGAGTGATTATGAAAATTTTGGGGTGAATTCCTGGCTCCCCGGGCAGGACTCGAACCTGCAACCAAGCGGTTAACAGCCGCCCACTCTACCATTGAGCTACCGGGGAACGAATACCTTAGCGCAATTGCTCAAATTCGCTAGGCTGATTTTGGCATTTTTTAGGATTTTCCTCAAGATGCCTTTCTCTAAGTCTCTTTGATGTAGCCCTCATCACCAGGCAAATTCGGTTGCTGGGCAGCTTGCATGGCTAGCTCATCGCAGCGTATATTTTCCGGGGTTCCGGCATGCCCCCTAACCCAGCTAAACTGTACCTCATGATACTCGCATAGTTGCAAGAGCCTCTCCCAAAGGTCGGGATTCAGCGCTTTTTCCCGTTTATTGCGCTTCCACCCGTTTGCTTGCCATCTCTGGGCCCATCCTCTCGACATCGCCTTGACTAAGTACTCGGAATCACTGTACAACGTCACCTTGCATTTCTTTTTTAGAGCCTCTAATCCAACAATCGCAGCCATTATTTCCATTCGGTTATTGGTAGTTTTGCGATAGCCCCCTGATAGCTCTTTTTTGTGACCTTGATAGAGGAGTATTGCTCCATACCCACCGGGGCCAGGATTTCCAAGGCATGCGCCATCGGTGTATATAGTCACGTGCTTAACTTTTTCCATTGAATTCCGCTCTGGATTGGGCGCCGGCTCTGGTACCAGCTTCTTAGTCGAAGCCCTTCTTCAACCTTCTTTCGACCACATTCCTATATTTTCTGATTTTAGTTGGCTGCCGGGCCAGGATTCGAACCTGGGCTAAAGGATCCAAAGTCCTCTGTGCTACCGCTACACAACCCGGCACTAATACCCATTTAAGCTTGCTATCTATAGTGCCGAAGGTCGGACTCGAACCGACACGGGGGTTGCCCCCCAACAGTTTTTGAGACTGCCGCGTCTACCATTCCGCCACTTCGGCGCACTTACCCTAGAAACCTTAATTCCCTTAAACATTCTCAGTGACCTCCCCTTCGCAAGGAAGCGTTCTACTGCTAACCTGGTTCCGCTCTATAACCTCATAGTTGGTGCCGAGGAGCGGAGTCGAACCGCTGACACGCGGATTTTCAGTCCGCTGCTCTACCACCTGAGCTACCTCGGCTTCAGGGATATTGTAGGTTTTCCCCATTCTAGTGTCAAGCAAGTGTACTCGTGATTGTTTAACCGCCGCCTTGAGCGGGGGGAATGTTAAACGGGCTGCTAGCTTGGGGCACCAGGCTTGACCAGAGGAATATGAGCAGCGCAAAGAGGGCATTCTTGAGGTGAATAAACTGTGGTGGGGGCACGAAGACAACTGAAGAAGGGCAGGTTAAATTCCAAATTTTCCTCACTGCGGTCGACAAGCACTCCAATACCAATGACAATTCCCCCCAGTTTATCTACAGCACTTATCGTCTCTCTGAGCGAGCTTCCTGTGGTCAGGATGTCATCGACAATAAGGATGTGTTCGCCAGGCGCAATTTCAAAATCGCGTCGGAAGATCCTTACCTCTCCCTCTTTTTCGGCGAAGATGCTCCTCGCTCCTAATTGGCGGGCGGTTTCAAAGGCCAAAATAATGCCGCCGGTGGTTGGCCCGGCAACTACGTCTATTTTTTGCCCTTTAAAGTGTTGGGCGATAAGGCGACACAGTTTCTCAGTAAGATGCGGGTGCTGCAAGATGCGAAACTTTTCCCAATAAACAGGTGAGTGTAATCCTGAGGCGAGCAGGAAATGGCCTTCTTTTATTGCTCCGGCCGTCTTGAATATCTCTAGCACCTTGTCACTCAAGTTGCACCCCAAACGAATGGCTAACAATCATTTCTTGCTCACCGGCTCCGTTCAACTCCGGGTAGCTGTAATGCTTGACTACCCTCCATTTGCTTGGTGGCCAGTAGGTAAACCAGGCCTTGCCAATGATATTATCTCGGGGCACCGTCCAGCCATTATGTGAGTCGTTACTGCTATTGCGATTGTCGCCGAGGACGAAGTATTCGTTCTCGGGAACTTCTGTGGCTGGCATCGTGTAGCTTGGTGACGCCATGATATATTCCTCCTCCAGGGGGATGCCGTCGATAAAAACCTTTTCATCTTTAATCTCCACGGTCTCGCCGGGCAAGCCAATAGCGCGTTTGATGAAAGGGTGTGGGGAATCAAACGGCGGGGTAAAGATTATTACCTCTCCTCGCTGTGGGCCAGAGGAATGGTAACACACCTTGTTAACCATAATGCACTCACCGTCATGGAAATTGGGCTCCATACTGGACATTATCACAGTATAGCTCTGTACAGTGAGCCGAAGGCAAACAAAAACGGCTACGGCGATAAGAATAGTTATGCCGACTTCACGAAGAATTTTCATTAGCGAAGCTTCATTCTACCATAAACCATAAAGTTAGTTCATTCGTTATAGCTCTACTTGTCGGCACTATTCCTTAACGCTAACATTCGAAGACATATTCTGGCTGAATGCCTTCCAAAGCCTGCATGTGGTAAAATATATGTGTGAGGAATCGCCGATGATTGAGTTAGCGAGACTATTTAACTTAAAACCTGAAGATGAGCGGAGGCTTAATTCCCATGCATTAGAGCGTATGCATGACTGGGAAGCTCGCATTCTAAAGAAGACACCACAGCTCGATATCCAGGAGATCATGGCAGACCTGGATACTTATCTAAATGACAACGAGAGGGTTGAATTTAACAAATGCTTGGCCGCTATAACAAGGTGGCTGTCTGGGTGTATGGATACTATAAGTAGATATTTCTTGCATGCCTATGCCACATGGGTTATTGACCCGATGTTCCAAGCTGAATCGCTGATATTGAGGGCATATCAAAGGGCTGAGGCGGAACGACAGGAAAAGGAATACGAGGATAGATGGTGTGCTGCATTCGTATCTATGAATCCGCCTGTTGATGACGCCAAGAAATATCTGAATGATAAGGAACACGACGAGTTCACACTAGCTGTCGGAAAAGCCATCGATGCATACATAGAAAGGGGCGGAGCATATCTGGATGACGCGAGGGCTTTTGACTATGGCTGGTGGTTAAAAAAGATTCAAGGGCGCAAAGAGGAAGAGGCACAAAAGCTGTAGGCTACACGTGCAGCCGATGAATACAATCATCGCCTTAATCAAGAAGTAGCAAAACTAGCCTCTCGACTTGACCGTAAGCAGAGAGACCTGGCAAGTTATTCCTAGGCAGAAATTCGAGATAAGCGGTATACCGATCACAACTTTAATTATGTTCTCTCTCAAGAGAATGAAATGAATTTTGACAGTTTTCACGACCTTAGACACACTCACGCTACTCTCTTGCTAAAAGGTGGCGTACACCCTAAAATAGTAAGTGAAAGGCTGGGGCACCCCAATAATGGCATTACCCTTGATATTTATAGCTATGTCTTGTGGGGGTTACAAGAGAGAATGGTGGCAAGGAGTTCTGACCTAGCTAGCATGGGCCACTAGCTCAATCGGTAGAGCAGCTGACTCTTAATTCTAAGCCAGATGTCCCAAAAGGTGCTATTACGTACAAAATAGAACTTTTGTGTCAATTACCAAAACCCTGTTTTGTTCGCAAAGTCTCATTATGTCCCAAACCGTCCCAAACAGTTTAACGCCAAAATCCAACGCAACATGACAACGACGACACAATAGAGAAATACCATAGCAATAAAAATGACGATAATAAATAATAGGGAAAGTCGCTCACGCAATTCTAACCTCAAAAACCGAAATGTTACTTATGTCAACAAAATCAAGTGTGACCACTCCAAATATGAACCCCCTTTTTCTTATATTAAAAAGCAGGAGAAAAAACGGCCTGAACCTCAAAGCTAAATAAAACGATATGTGGTAAGAATTGAAGCTAATATCCCCTTCGCTGCCAGAATTACCACTGTTTCATTTTTCTCTTAGCCCATTCATATACCCATAATGGACACCGCACAAAAAACTATTGACAATTTCTTAGATAGCGGTATAATAGTCTCTATATGCATAGCCTTTATTAGAAATGAGAAATAGCACTTTAAAGACTAATATCAAGGTGGGTGGTCAAGTGTGTGCGTCAGAGAGTTGCGGTAGTTCCCACGATGCTCAGCCGAGCATACATAGACGTGTGAACTGGCCTCTTTTTTTCTGCCACAGCGAAATCAACCCTCCCTTTCGAATATGAACTAAGATTTTGGAAGGAACTAAACTGTTACATTGAGTGTGCCAAAGCGACGTAGGCATTATGAAAGGAGGATGGAATGAGTAAGAAAAAGCTGGCAGGAATCATCGTAGCGTGTACTATAGCTATCATCGTAATAGTAGCCACAGCTGCATGCTCTGGAGTCTTACCACAACCAATGATAGATTATATTCCTACAAATTGGAGTTTGTTCAGTTTAACCCCGTACGAGGAAGAGATTTATGAGGGGATATATGATGATCACGCTGGAGCGATAATATATATAAATCAAGTTACCTACGATAGCATCAGTATTTTCTACGAGCGGGCTCCGAACTGGGATTTGACTCCGAGTGCCTTAGAACAGGATGCGGATGATATTTTTCGAGACCTTGGATACATACCAGATGAAACTGGGACAATGACCCTAGCGGGAACAACAGCAGGTTATGCCAAAGGCTATGATTCTGAGATTGATGTATATGATCTCGAATTGGTGCTAGTTCTAGATCATGTCTATGTGAATGTGTATGCGGCCTATGCTCCCCTTGAAGTCGAAGACCAGATCCTAGCTATGATAGACAGCATCTCGCTCTGATACTCCAAACAGTGGCGCAGGCCCTAGGGCTCTAATTTAACAAAAGGGCATAATTATAACCCCCCCCAGTACCCCCAGCCGTTTTACCCGCCTTTTTAAGCCTCTCAGGGCGTAATTAGACATAAAGAGAGGCTATCTGTCTCTTAAACTAATGATAACAACAATACCCATAGCAATAAAAGCAGCAAGAAGGGGAAAACAAAAAAGTGCCTCACGCAACTGTAACCTAAAATTTCGGTTTTGTCTGATTTGGCTCAAGGTATTTTAGCGTGTTTTTATTCCCTTTTGCGGGAGTTCACGCCAGCGTTGCCTTTACAATGGACGTTTACTCTCATATAATGGAGGGCATGGCGTCAGAGGCTATAGCCCTACTCAATGAGATTTTGCCACAGGGGATAAATGGCTCTGGAAAAACAAAATAACGCCAATTTAACGGCAATTTTTGAGATTATGTTAAGCTATTCCTCGATTTTAGCTTTGCGGGCCGCTAGCTCAATTGGCAGAGCAGCTGACTCTTAATCAGCAGGTTCAGGGTTCGATTCCCTGGCGGCTCACGTTCAACCCCACCATCCTTTGCTAACATTTTGCTAACGGACACCCTCAAGTTTTCGTTATTAACTTCTTCAAAAATCCTATCGAACCTTTCAGCTGCAGCCTCTTGTAGTCCCGGTAGTACGTGGCTATATGTATCCAGTGTTATGCCTATATTTGCGTGTCCTAGACGCTCTGATACTACCTTGGGATGTACGCCCGCCTTTAACATTAACGTGGCATGAGTATGCCGCAAGTCATGAAGCCTGATATTCTTTAGCCCGGCTTTTCCTGCTATCCTATGAAAAGCTTGTGTTACCACATCCGGGTCCAGCGGCCTGCCATCAGGCCACGAAAAAACAAAGTCTTCGTCAGTTAGAGGATTGCCCATCTGCTTTCTCATAAGCTCCTGGTCCTCTCTATATTCAAGTAATAAAGTAGCTAACGATTGTGATAAAGATACAGCCCTTTTACTATGCAAAGTCTTCGGCTCTTTTATGATGAACTCTTTACGAATTCTATATGCAGACTCGACTACATGTAGTTCAAGTCTCAGCAAATCAATATTCTTCCACCTTAAAGCAATAGCTTCACCTCTACGAAGCCCAGTATAGAGCAGCATCGCAAATATAGGATAGTACATCGTGTTACTGGCAATATCTAAAAGCCTTGACGCTTCGTCGGCATCAAGCACATTTATCTTTGCTCTTGCTACTCGTGGTGGTGTGATAAGCTTTGCCACATTACGGACAACCAGCCCCATCTTTACCGCTTGGTCTAATGCCTTGCTCAAAATGCGGTGGTGATAGAGAACGCTTCTGTTTGATAAACTGCCTTTCCCATCAACACGCCCTTTCGCCAGCTTGTCAGCGTAATATGTCTGTATTTGCTGTGGTTCGAGTCTTGACAGTGCAATCGAGCCAAGCCCCGGCTTTAGATGACGGTCTATTATGGAACGATAGCTCACGTATGTCCTCAGCGTCGTGTTCATGACTACAAAGCTTTCGCACCACTGATCTAACCATTCACCTAGGGTAAGTTTGTTTGGCTTAATATATTCCCCTTGTTCAAGTGAAAGCAGTATTTCACGTAAGGCACGCTCGGCATCTCTTTTCGTACCCTTCACAGTTTGCGACTTCTGCCGCCGCTTACCTGTTATCGTATCCGTAGGCAAATCATAAACGATTGTCCAACTGCCTTTAGCTCTTTGATAGATATGACCTCTCATTATTTCGCCTCCTCTAGTTTCTTTTCCAAAGCTATTTTGGGTATCACTATTCTTTTACCAAATCGTACCGAAGGCAGTTCCCCTCGTCTTACCAATTCATAGCCATAATTCCTAGAAATGCCGAGCATTTCGGCTGCTTCCGGCACTGTGAGACATAATCTCTTTTCAATATCCATGTTCAATTTTGTAACCACCCTCTCCAAGTACCTTTTCCAGCTGTTCAAGATGTTCAGTTTCAACAATTTGCCATCTCTGCCATTCCGATTCTGGATTTTCAATCTTTGCCGAGAAACCTCTGGAAAAGCTATACATCCGACATTTACCACACCAAAGCAAGGCTAGGTGAAGGTCTAACCAGCCCCGCATCTTACGCAGGTACTTTGAGATATAAGCGGCGCAATTAACCTCGATTTTCTTAGGACTCTCAATGTTAGCCCTACCTTGCCGCCAATTACCATTGATAATCTTAAGTGGCGCCAGCCATCTTAGATTCGGAAAGAAGATATGAACGTGTGGATAACCAGTGGTAGGTTGCACTTCTACAACCCATAAATAATGTAATCTTCGCCAGCCTCTTCTTTTCCTATACTCGTTTACTGCGTTAAGAAACTTCCTGGTATCTTTGCCAAAACTAGCCCATGCTTCTCGCTTTCCAATTCTCTTGATATCATAGGTCAGCGTTTCCATCAGCCCTGGCACTCTCTCGTATTTACCGAGCCGTCTCCGTATTTTTCGTGACATATATAATCGCCCATCATCAAAATACCTGCTTCTACAACTTGTGGCCATAATCTTCAAAACTGAAGGCTCCTCTCTCTTATTCAAAACGACATGTGTCCTACCAATACGTCCTTTATATACCTCGAAATCCCACAATGTCCGTAAACACTGTACCCAATAAAGCTGACCGTTGACATTATTCATATTAAGACAAGGAAAGAAGGATAGGCGGGCGATTGGCTACCGCCACCGCCCTCGCCAACATCGCTTCGCACTACTCTTGCATTCACTTTAGTATCCTCTAAACCATTCAATATCGTAATCATATACGACATCATGCTCAGGAATCTCAGGATATTCAGGGTGGTGCTTTCTCACTTCATCCCAATACAATGTATAACCAAGATCACCTCTACATCCTTCGGTCGGACACTTCGGCATAGTATCCATCTCGTACTCCACGTGATTAATTATCACCTTCTTAGGTTCAGCTTCTTTATAATCGTCAATCAGAGCAGCCTTGCCGCACAAAATACATAACACATACTTATCAAACCCACGAACGTACGTACCTAATGACCTTTCATGCTTAACTTCAATAATCTCATTTTGCACAGCAAGTACAATCGCATGAGCACGGCTAGTTGCTCCAAGCTTCTGCATTAGATTCCAAATATGATTCCTCACCGTATTTACACTCACGCCCAACTTCTTAGCTACCTCATTGTTATTTAATCCCATGCCAATAAGTGCTAAAGCATCAAGCTCACGCCTTGTTATATGGATATTGTTCTTAATAATGAAACCGCCATCCTCAGCTGTTCCTTCCCTAACATTTATTATCATTTATATCTCCGTTCAAACCGTTAATATGACTATACAGTAATTATGACTATAACACAACCCATTCATGCCGTCAATAGTCAGAAATACTACGTTATGATATGATCAACAATTATATACGTATAGGAAAATGTAGTGGAAAAGAAATCAATAAGGGCGTATTTCTCCATCGGCACATCTATGAGGTTTTTGCAGGATGTCAGAGCTGAGTATAAATATAAAATATTCCCCCATGCAGGAATTCTCTACAATATCGACAGATGTTTGAATGCATTTGATGAACTGGGACTTGAGGTAACAAAGATTGCCGCTGATGAACTTAAAACATTTAGACGCAAATTGATCAAAATCAAAGACAGGAAAGCATTATTATCTGATAAACAATCCGCTGAACTAAAGCAAATATGCGACAAACTACGACCTACCCTGCAAGCCGAACTGGAGACAATTGAAGCCTTCGTTGTCACACCAAAGAGATTTGATACTGATAAACTACTCGATGATGTGGGTTCTCTCATGACTCCCGGCGTTTTTTCAGCATTACCGCAAATAACACAATATGATCTCATGGAAGCTGGCAAGTGCATTGCCTTCGAAAGACCTACTGCCGCGGCTTTTCATCTTTTGCGTGCTACAGAAGCAGAACTACGCCATTTTTATTGCACACTTGTACGCACAAAACGCGTGTCCCCTTTACTATGGGGAGAGATCACTCGAGACCTAAGAAAACGGAAAAAGACCAAGCAATATATAACTCTTTATAACAACTTGGATAACATCCGCAACTCCTATAGAAATCCTACTCAACATCCTGACGCAATTTATGAGATACATGAAGCTCAAGATCTACTGCCCTTATGTTTCGAAGCTATCAGCAGGATGGTCAAAACACTAACACCCTAGATATTACTTGCATTTATGAGCTACTCAACTCGCCAGTTTGCTAACATTTTTGCTAACGAACTTTTCACCACCATAAATGACAAGGTGGTACTAAACAGTACCACCCCAAGCTAAATTGATAATATAAAGGTATCAGGAACTACTTCTTTTCACTCTCAGGGACATACCCTTTGTATCTCTTAATCAGCAGGTTCAGGGTTCGAGCCCCTGGCGGCTCACTTTAGATGATGAACCTTTCCTGGATAGGAGACATTATTCTAGCGGCTCGATAATAGCTATCTAGGTGTTGGTCTTATCCCGAAATCGGCTCGGGTGCGAAGAAAGCGAGCTATATCCTCTCGGTTTATTATTCCAATGACTTTCCCGGCTTCTATTACCGGAATGTGATTGGCATTTTCCCCATTCATTTCTTGGAGCACACTCAAGACATCCTGGTCAGCATAAGCCACCTTTAATTTGCTTGCCGGGGTCATGATATCCTGCACAGAGGTGATTGCCCAACGGGTGCGGGGGACTTTCTTTAGCTGCTTCAGGGTGACCATGCCTTCTAACTCAGCTCCCCAGCTTATTAGGAAGCAACTCCGCCCTGTGGGCAATACATATTGCTGGACTAGCTCCATTAAATTCAGGTCGGGGGGGATTAGGGGACAATCATAGTCCGTAACCTGGCGTGCTGTGATACCAATGAGGGCATCGCGGAGCAAAACCTGCTGATAACTAGCTCTGGCCGCATCACGGAGAAACCAGCCAATTAATATGAACCACAGGCCATTAAACCACAACAAGCGGGGAGCAAAAATAATGGCAATGCCTCCAGCCATAAGGGCATAAGCTATCCCCTGTCCCACTTTGGTAGCGATGCGAGTTGCTCTACGGTAATCGTGAGTTCTTTGCCACACGAGGGCACGAAGTATTCTGCCTCCGTCTAACGGAAAACCGGGGATTAAGTTAAATACAGCTAAAATCACATTTATCAAAGCTAGCCACCACATTAAGCTAGCGGCCAGGCCTTGCTGCGTTCCTGCCAATAAAAGATGCAATCCATAGAAAATACCAGCCAGAGCCAGGCTGGTTAAAGGGCCGACTATGGCTATTAAAAGTTCTGCTCTGGGGTGAGTCGCTTCCTTAGTTATCTGAGAAACACCGCCGAAAACAAAGAGGGTAATCTCTTTAACTGGGATATTGTTACGAATAGCCAGGATGCTGTGGGCTAGTTCATGGGTAATGACGGAAGCGAAAAAGAGCAAACTGGTTAATATGCCCAAAATTATTCTCTGCTCTATGGGGTAAGTTTGGTCTACGACGGAAAACACGAGTAAAAAGGTAACCCAGGCAAAGATAATAAACCAGGTATAATGGAGTCGCAGGGGAATACCGAAGACCCTACCTAAACTTATATTACCCCTCATCGTCCTTCTTGCGGCACAGCGCAACCGATAAGCTTGTAAGCTAATTTAGCCAGTAGAAAAGCGCAAGAACCCGGCCCCTCTCCGGGGCAAAATTCCATTAAATCGAAGCCCACTACATGCTTGTGAAGGGCAACCGATTCTATTATATCCAGGACTTGCCGCCATGACATACCGTCGGGCTCGGGGGTGCCTACTGCCGGCATAATGGAAGGGTCTAGAACATCTACATCTATGGTGACATAGACATCTTCGCTAAGCGAATCCACTATCTGGTTCACAGAAGCTGTATTCGAGGCCAAGTCAGACATATAGAAAGGCGTCAGCTTGTTTTGTGTTAAGAATTGTTTTTCTTCCCAGCTAAGGCTGCGCACTCCTACCTGAGAGACAGAGCAAAGCTCAAAGATGCGGCGCATGACACAGGCCTGGCTATATTTAGTCCCCAGATATTCATCTCGAAGGTCGGCGTGGGCATCCAGTTGCAACACAGATAGTCCGGGAAATGCCTCCTTGAAAGCTCGAACTGCCCCTAAAGAAAGGGAGTGTTCTCCACCAAGCAGCACTACAAATTTCTCCTTTTGTATTAAGCTTCTAATCACTTGATAAACTCTGTCAATCATGTCTTGGGGGCTGCTCAGCAGGGGTTCTACCTCGGGGAGGGTACAAATACCAACCTTATATATCTCGCGGTCCAGCTCTAAATCATAAAGCTCTAAATACTGGGAGGCGTCGATAATAGACTGTGGGCCATGGCGAGATCCGCCTCGCCATTCACTGGTGCAGTCGTAGGGGACAGGCAGAATGACAGTCTTGGCTTGCTGTAAATTTGAATAAGGTGGGGTTAATCCAGCAAAGCCCCGATGTGGCAGGAATGTCCCCTCATGCCAAGAAGCGAAGGGCTCAGGATGACAATCGCGGTCATTCATGGTAAATAAAACTTTGGGGGTTGGCCATTGCAGGTTCTGCCTCAGGCCATTCTCTATCAATCAGGCAGGTTCGCAATTTAACCAGTTGGAATCCTTCTCGTAAATCTTTTATTGCTTTCTCGGTATCGAAATCCTTGCAAGAGAAAATGTCTATGTTAATGTAATTCCGCTCAACAAAGGTATGGATGCCAATATGACTTTCAGCTATAAAAACAAATCCTGATATTCCCCAATCCTCTAACACTGGTCCTACGTATCTGAGCACGTGTGGCGGTGAAATCCTGGTCATTCCAATCCTGGCGGGATAACTTTCCAACCACTTATGAAGGAAATCTTCGTCTCGGAGAATTTTTTGGTTGCTGGAATAGCCATCTATAATTAAGTGCATTAGACCTCCTCGAGCAACATCATTTTAAAATATTAGCTGCGGGCCCTTCGCTTCCCGTCATTCTGACCCTGAACCCTTCGCTTGCCTGTCATTCTGAGCAGAGCGAAGAATCTCCCTGCGCTCAGGGCAGGCTCCGTGAAAAAGAATCTCGCGTCGCTCAGAACGGGCTCAGCGAAGCAATCTCAGTTAGCATTTACTTACTGAGACGCCTAGATACCTTTCTACTATTGCCATAGCGCAATATTTGCCGCACATGCTGCATGTCACTCCGCCAGCAGGTATCTTACTATGGACTTGCTGCGAAAGTTCTGGGTCTAGAGATAGTTTAGCTTGGGTTTTCCAGTCAAGAGCTTTGCGCGCCCTGGACATTTGTTCATCCCACTCTTTGGCACCTTTTACTTCCTTAACAATATCGGCAGCATGAGCAGCTATACGAGAGGCGATTACCCCTTCTTTAACATCCTCTATACTGGGGAGGGAAAGGTGCTCAGTGGGAGTAACATAGCACAAAAAGTCTGCGCCAGCAGCAGCGGCAATTGCCCCCCCAATAGCAGCAGTTATATGGTCGTAGCCAGCGCCTACATCAGTCACTAAAGGCCCAAGGACGTAGAAAGGCGCCCCACGGCAGAGGCTCTTTTCCAATTGAACATTAGTGGCGATTTGGTTCAATGGCAAATGCCCGGGACCTTCTATCATAGCTTGAACGCCAGCTTCCTTGGAGCGCTCTACTAATTCACCAAGGATAATTAACTCTTCGATTTGAGCCCTGTCGGTGGCATCAGCTAAACATCCGGGACGCAGGCCGTCGCCCAAACTTAAAGCGAAATCGTATTCAAGAGCCAAGTCCAGTAGGCGGTCATAATATTGATATAAGGGATTTTCCTTATCATTGTGGAGCATCCAACCGATGAGAAAAGCTCCTCCTCGAGACACTATGTCAGTCATCCTACCCTGCTTTTTAAGTCTGGCCAGAGATGCCTGGGCCACTCCGCAATGGACGGTCATAAAATCAACACCGTCTTTGGCATGTTCTTCGATTACAGCGAAAATCTCGTCCGCACTCATGTTTACGATAGCTCCACGATTCTCAATGGCTTCAATACCCGCCTGATAAATGGGCACAGTCCCCACCGGCACGGTGCTAGCACTCAGAATAGCCCTCCTGATAGCCGAAATATCGCCTCCAGTGCTCAGGTCCATCACAGTGTCGGCACCAAAGTCGATGGCGGTCTGTAATTTCCTTAATTCCGTGTTCAAATCACAAAAATCTGAGGACGTGCCTATGTTAGCATTGACCTTGGTCCTCAGACCTTTGCCTATGCCGCAGGGGATTAGATTTGTGTGATTAACGTTGGCCGGGATTATGATTTCACCCTCAGCCAAGCCTTGGATGATAAAATCCGTCTCTACGCCTTCTTTTTCGGCTACGTGCTTTATCGGGGGTGAAACAGTGCCCTTTCGCGCTAGCTCCAGCTGGGTCATCTTCCTAAAAACCTCGCATAAGTTGCGGCAAGACTAAAGTATAAAACAGGGCGATTGTCAATGCAAACGCAACCCCGGCAATAACAAGGCAGGCAAAAGCGAGGAACCTGCAGGCAAATTCAAGACAAAGCCCTTAAGGTTTGCTTCTGGATTTTGAACAGTTTAGCTATCCCTTGCTGGGCTAAAGAAAGTAAGGCATCGGCAGTTTCTTTAGAGAAAGGTTTGCCCTCGGCAGTTCCCTGAATTTCCACAAACTCATTTTTGTCGGTCATGACCACATTGAAATCAACTTCAGCTTGGTAATCCTCTTCGTAGCGAAGGTCAAGTAGCATATTGCCATTCACAATGCCCACGCTGGTGGCTGCTATCATTTTATCTAAGGGCATAAATGGCAGAACGCCCTGTTTTCTTAAGTTATGGAAAGCGTGATAAAGTGCAACGTATCCACCTGTGATAGCTGCTGTTCTGGTGCCACCGTCTGCTTGCAATACATCGCAATCTACTACAAATGTCCTTTCTCCCAGGATGGCTAAGTTAGTCGCTGCCCTTAAGCTGCGACCGATCAGGCGTTGGATTTCTTGGCTTCTTCCTCCTGCCTTGTCGCGCGGTGTGCGAGTAACTGTGGAGCGAGGCAACATAGCATACTCCGCAGTAACCCAACCCTGGCCACCGCCTCTAAGAAAGCTGGGCACCCTTTCATCCATGCTCACAGAGCACAGCACCCTTGTTTGCCCCAGTTCAATTAAAGCTGAACCCTCGGCGAAACTCTGGTACCCTAAAATTACGCGCACGGGGCGAAGCTCATTGTCAGCTCGGTTATCTATTCTTGTCATACTAGAAAGAGTATAGCAAACTATCCAGCAATCTGCCTGTCCATTTTGAGCTGTTATTCACCACCGTCCTCTTTTCTGGTAGGTCTCGATAAATTTTTCGATAGAGCGGTCATAAGTCCTCTCCACATCGTCGGGGAAAAAGCAGGCTGGCAGCTCGCCTAACCGCCAATGGTATCTTATGCATTCGCAGCAAATGCCTTTCCTACTGCATGGCTCATAGGTACAGTTACATTTTTCTTTGTTTTGCTCCACGGTGCACTCTCTCATATACGCTCTCCTTCGATAATTGTTTAGCTAAATGATTCTTTGCTCCCAAGTCGAAATGATACTATGTAGTGAGCATAAGAACTCAAAGCTGCGCCACTTTCCCAAACATATGTTATCATATGCCAAAATAGGGGGTATTGGAAAGGAAGGCGGCAGGTTGCAGCTACCATTTGATGCTTATCTTGATATTGAGACCACAGGTTTATGCTCGTTTTATGACGAAATAACCGTTATTGGCGTCTGTTTAGCCAATGGCATGGAGAATAGGCTGGTTCAACTTGTTGGGGATGATGCAACCAGGGCTAACTTGCTCAGGACCTTGCGTTGTGTGGATACAATCTATACATACAACGGCAGCCGCTTTGACCTTCCTTTTATCAATTTCCGTCTGAGGGTAAATCTGAGAGAGCATTTTCATCACCATGACCTGATGCATGATTGCTGGAGGAACAATTTATATGGTGGCTTCAAGGCGGTAGAGCGGCAATTAGGTATTCCTCGACGGCTACGGGGTATTGGTGGAGCAGAGGCGGTGATACTTTGGTGGAGATATCAGATTCACCGTGACAGAAAGGCGCTGGATTTGTTGCTGGAATACAACAAGGAAGACGTGGTTAATCTGATAACATTGAGGGGGAAGCTAGAAAGGTTCGGATATGGAACCCGCTGAGGAAAGCGGTTAAACCAGATTTTGCTATCTCGCTTCGCTTAATCTTCATCCCATGGAAAAGATTCATCATAGTAATAGAGGTCGTTAAAGGCCGCGGTAATTTCATATTCGTCTAGTTCAGAATCAGGGTGTGCTTTGGGAGGCCCGAACCAGGAATGCCAAGAGGAGAGTTGGGCAGGCGCTTGGGACTCTATCCTCCGCCACTCCCCGTCGTGATACCAATTCTCTATCAGGAAGGCATGTCCATATTCCTCATTATCAATACCAAGGGCGACATATACCTGCTCCGCATCAATGCCATAGGCTCTAAGGAGGGAGCACAATAAAACAGAAAAGTCCTCGCAATCCCCAGTGCTGTAGGACAGGGTTTCTTCGGGGGTTTGCCAATAGTCCTCACCCCATCGCTCTTCATCAGGCATATAATCTATATTAATAGCGACCCAGTCTCGGATATCATCAAAGCCAACTTGAGAAGGTTCGTATGGGGGGTCACCGAGGATACCTTGCAAAGTTTCCTGAACCCATGGGCATTCGGGCGTGATGTAAGACTTAAATTCAGACTCCGTTGTCGGAAGCCCATGAGCAGTAGGGCTCTCGGCGTAAAAGACGCAGCTGAAACAACTCAACCCGGACACGATGAGCAAGCCAAGCGCGGCTCCCAAGGCTAAGGGGACTAAAAAGCGCTTTTTTATACACAAGCCCTCGGTCATTTTAAGTAATAATTTAGTTTTTCAAAAATTTTAGCTTATAGTATATCACCCCACGCATTTGTTCCACCAACCGCGGCTGGAAGTGGGTTTACTGCGATTTTTCCTGCCTTCGTGCTATGATTTGAGGGATATTTGTGGAAAGAGAGACCAGAAATTCATGATAGCATTTGAGGCGCGATGCAGCACTACCGCCATGGGGATAATGCCTCATAGGGAGGTTGAGCGGGCGCTGGAGCTTGCCTTGAGCCTGGACATCCCATTCTGGCCCCAGCTTCCCAAAGTGAGCTTGTATGAGGATATGTACGTTCAAGCATCGCAGAATTTCCCGGGTATAGCTATTGACTTTGACAAGGAAAGGCTCGTCTTCAACACTGCACGATTTGAGCAGGAACTCGACGAGTATTTCGTGAAAATGGATAGCCCGGAGGCTTTTGCCCTCACCGCCGACTATTCCAGGGTATTCCACAAGTTTCTCTCTAAGGAACTTCAAGGTTATAAAGCTATCAGGGGGCAAGTCACGGGTCCGGTGAGTTTTGGCTTGAAAGTATTGGATGAAGACCTGAAGCCAATCATCTATAACGAAGAGGCGAGGACTATTTTGTTTGATTTCATTCAGAGAAAGGTCAACATCCAGTATCAAGAACTCAGGAAGAGGAATCCTAACGCCTTTGTCTGGGTGGATGAACCGGGGCTGGGCTACGTGTTCAGCGGTTTTTCCGGGTATAACGAGCAACACGCTAGAGAAGACTATCATAAGTTCGTTGAGGGCTTAGAATGTCCTAAAGGGCTGCACCTCTGCGCTGAGGTGAATTTGCCCTATCTGTTAGAGTTGGGGGTAGAACTTCTGTCCTTCGACGCCCATCAAATTGGGTTTATGCCCAAGGAATATGCTGGAAGCGTGGCTGAATTCATTAAGAGTGGTGGGGTTATCTCCTGGGGCATTATCCCCACTGAATCCGCAGCTCTGGCGACGCAGACACCAGAAACACTGGCTGCGATTCTCTCAAGCTATTGGGAGGTAGTCTCGGAAAATACAGGTTTGACCTTGAACCAAATTGCAAAGCAGGCATTGGTGGCCCCAGCCAGATGCTGCCTTAGCGATTTAGGCCAGGTCAACACAGTCGGTAAGACAGTAAGCGAATGCCAGGTCTCAAGCATTGAGGAAGGGCTTGTTGAGAAAGCATTTGCCTTCTTGCCTGAGCTCTCTCAGATACTGAGAGACAAGTATGGTGTATAAAGAACAAGTTTCGATTCTTGCTCGGGGCTCTATCCTGGGTCTCAGCCCGAAGGGCTTATGCCCAATTCTATTCGGGACGCTATAATTATGAGAAGGAGAGCGACATGAAAGTATTAGGCATTATGGGCAGCCCCAGAAGAAAAAGCAATACCGAGATTCTTCTTGATAAGACGCTGGAAGGTGCCGAGGAGGTGGGAGCCGAGGTTGAAAAGGTACTGGTCTCAAAGCTCAAAATCTCACCGTGCCTGGAAATACATGCCTGTCTCAAGGATGGCAACTGTGCCATTAAGGATGATATGCAATTGCTCTATAAAAAGCTTCTGGAAGCAGACCACATTGTTTTTGCTTCACCGATGTTCTTCTATGGTATTACCAGCCAGGCGAAGGCAATAATAGACAGATGCCAGGCGCTTTGGGTGAGAAGACATGTGCTGGGCATGGGCAAGGAGGACAATCGGGTGCGCAGAGGGGTGTTCATTTCCGTTGGCGCTACTCAGGGCAAAAGGCTCTTTGATGGCGCAGTGCTCACGGTGAAGTATTTCTTTGATGCTATAGGCGTGAAATATTCTGGTGATTTATTAGTCAGGGGAATTGATAAAAAAGGCCAGATTGAGGAGCATCCTGCGGCTCTCGAGGATGCATTTCGCCTTGGCCAAGAGCTTGTCCTTGGGAAATAGAGACGGAGAATGAAGGCAATAAGAGCCGACAGCCTAACCAAGATGTTTGGTCATCTTGTTGCGGTAGACCATATCTCATTTGAAGTCGAAGAAGGGGAGATTTTTGGTTTTCTTGGCGCTAACGGAGCCGGCAAGACAAGCACTATCATGATGCTGGCTACGGCGCTAAATCCCAGCTCTGGGACGGCGACTGTATGCGGGTATGATATCATTAGAGAGCGGGACAAAGTCAGAGAATCAATAGGCATAGTCTTTGAAGATCTGAGCTTGGATACCAATCTAACGGCGAGAGAGAATCTGGATTTCCATGCCAGATTGTATCACCTTCCCAAAAAACTGAGGGATGAGCGGATAGCTCAAGCCCTGGACCTGGTAGGGTTAAAAGATAGACAAAATATATTGGTAAAATACTACTCCGGCGGCATGCAGCGCAGACTGGAGATAGCTAGAGGAATGCTAAATTCTCCCAAAGTCTTATTCTTAGATGAGCCAACTTTAGGTTTGGACGTACAAACGAGAAGGCTATTGTGGAATTATGCTAAGAGGTTGAACAAAGAAGAAGGGACCACTATATTGCTAAACACTCATTATGTTGAGGAAGCGGACTACCTCTGCAATAGAGTAGCTATATTAGAGTATGGAAAGATTGCGGTGGTGGATACCCCCAAAGCATTAAAAGATTCGTTGGGCAGCAGCGTGCTTTCTGTCAGGTTTCCCCAAGGGGTCCTGGCCAATGAGTTTGCAGGTTTGCTAAACGGAATGAGCTGGGTCAAAAAGATTCACCAGCATGACGCTCAACTGGAGTTAACCGTGGGAAACGAGGGGATGAAGATACCCGAGGTAGTAAGATTGGCACGGAAGCACGGATTCGTTATTTCCTCGATCGGCGAACACAAGCCAAGCCTGGAGGATGTTTTCCTACACTATGTTGGGAAAAAGTTGCAAGACGAGGAGCATGAATAGCGTAATAGAAATTGAAAACCTGACCAAAGAATTCGATGGCTTGGTAGCTGTAAACCATATTACTTTGAACGTTGGGGAGGGGGAGATATTTGGCTTCCTTGGCCCTAATGGAGCCGGGAAGACAACAGCCGTAAAGATGCTCTGCACCATACTGAATCCCACTTCAGGCTCGGCTGAGGTTTGCGGGTATGATATCGTGCGGCAAAGAAATAAGGTCAGAGAGTGCATAGGAATTGTGTTTCAAGATCGAGCCATTGACACATTCTTAACCGGTAAGGAGAACCTAGATTTTCATGCCCGAATGTATCATTTGGATAAGAAAACCAGGCAGAAAAGGGTCGCGGAGGTGCTAGACCTGATGGATTTGAGGGGGAAGGAGAATATGAGGATTGGTGAATGCTCCGGCGGCACCCAGCGCAGGTTTGAGGTTGCTCGAGGATTTCTGAACCATCCCAAAGTCTTGTTTTTGGACGAGCCGACTTTGGGTCTGGATGTCCAAGCAAGAAGGAATCTCTGGGATTACATCAAGCTGCTAAATGGGAAAGAGGGTATAATCATAATCCTGACTACTCACTATATGGAAGAGGCGGATTATCTCTGTCACCGGGTGGCTATTATAGACCAGGGTCGCATAGTAGCCATGGATACGCCGGACAAGCTCAAACTGGCAGTGGGTTTAAATTTGATTTCACTGCAAATAGCTCATGATAGCAGTGGCAGCCTGGTTGATTCACTAAAGCAGCTTAGCTGGATAAAGAAGATTGAAGCACGTGATGGCTCACTGGAGCTAAGTATCGATGGCGGCGAAGAAAGAATACCTGAGCTTATTGATTTTGCCGATAATCGCGGACTTGTTATATCATCCATCAAGTTGTATAAGCCAAGTTTGGAGGATACCTTTTTACATTATACCGGGAAGACTATAAGGGAGGTAGAAGGAAGTCTTAAGGAACTATGGAAAGCATGGATGAGAAGGAGTGGAGGTAAGAGATAGCATGCGAGTAATTGGGGCCCGGCGAATCATAGACCCGCTGCCGATTTATACCATGTGGCTGCGGGAGATGAAAAGATTTTTGAGAGTAAAGGCCAGGGTAGTTGGTTCGCTATTGATGCCTATCTTTTTTCTGGCTTTTCTGGGATTGCCCATGAGCTTCATACCTGCCCGGCAAATACCGGGGCTGGAAGGCGTAGGTTACCTTGACTTCCTCGCTCCTGGAATAGTGGGCATGACCTTATTATTTGCTGGTACCATGTCCGGGGCATCGGTTATCTGGGACAAGGAATTTGGCTTTCTAAAAGAGGTCTTGGTGGCTCCGGTTAATCGTTTTTCCGTCATATTGGGCAGAAGCCTCGGCGGCATGACCACAGCCATAATTCAAGCCCTCATTATAGTGGGAATAGCCGTAGCCATGGGAGTCCAATTATCCAGTGTATCAGGATTCTTTTTGGCCATAGTAATTATGATTCTTACCTGCGCAGCATGCACGGGATTTGGCTTGATTATTGCCACCAAGTTAGGCAATCTGGAAGGCTTCATGGCTATAATGAACTTAATAGTATTCCCCATATTTCTCCTCTCAGGTGCCATGTTCCCTGTGCAGGCTATGCCGTCCTGGCTGAAATACATAATGTACATCAATCCTTTGACCTATGGAGTGGATGGTTTGAGGGGCACTCTTATTGGCGTTGCCGCCTTTCCGCTTTGGCTCGATTTCACGGTTCTTCTGGTATTGTGTTTAGCTTTAGCAACATTAGGTTCCTACTTCTTCTCAAGGATGGAAGCTGACTAAGGAAGTGGGGAAAGCTAACAGAGCTAATGCTGATTATAGTTAACTGAAAAATCATTATAATCCTGCCTACCTGCCCACACATCAAAAATGCTTGACAGCGCAGGGGGGAATATAATAATGTGTGACGTAATACTGTAAGCTAGAGATTCCGAGGGAACTAAACCCTCACAAAAGGTGAACCTTTCATACGCACGAAAGGTGTTTCAGTTTTCGGGTGAAGGATAATAGGAGATGGCAATGAAAAATATAAAAATCCTCTTACCAGCTCTATTCTCTATCGCTCTGGTCTTCAGCCTTATTCTTCCTGCATCGGTAATGGGAGCTTCAGCAGCCGTGCCTCTGTCAGATGACCATTCTATCAATCATTTGGCGATAGATGGCTCGAGTTTTGTTTCGGCAATGGCCCTGAATACGTCTCAAGGGCAGGTAACGCCCATGGTCGCCGCAGGCGGCTATCACAGGGTGGGGCTTAAGTCCGACGGCACCGTGGTCGCTGTGGGAGAGAACACCTATGGGCAGTGCAATGTCGGCAACTGGACGGACATCACCCGGGTCGCCGCAGGCGGCTATCACACGATGGGGCTTAAGTCCGACGGCACCGTGGTCGCCGTGGGAGAGAACGGCTCCGAGCAGTGCAATGTCGGCAACTGGACGGACATCATCCGGGTCGCCGCAGGCGGCTATCACACGGTGGGGCCTAAGTCCGACGGCACCGTGGTCGCCGTGGGAGAGAACACCTATGGGCAGTGCAATGTCGGCAACTGGACGGACATCACCGAGGTCGCCGCAGGTGCCGCTCACACGGTGGGGCTTAGGGACGATGGCACCGTGGTCACCGTGGGAGACAACTCCGTCGGGCAGTGCAATGTCGGCAACTGGACGGACATCATCCGGGTCGCCGCAGGCGTCGCTCACACGGTGGGGCTTGAAGCCGACGGCACCGTGGTCACCGTGGGAGACAACTCCGTTGGGCAGTGCAATGTCGGCAACTGGACGGACATCACCGAGGTCGCCGCAGGTGCCGCTCACACGGTGGGGCTTAAGTCCGACGGCACCGTGGTGGCCGTGGGATACAATGGCTTCAGGCAGTGCAATGTTGGTGGCTGGACGGATATCGTCCAGGTCGCCGCGGGCTACCTGTACACGCTGGGGCTTAAGTCCGACGGCACTGTAGTGGCAGTGGGAGAGAACACCTATGGGCAGTGCAATGTCGGCAACTGGACGGACATCATTCGGGTCGCCGCAGGCGTCGCTCACACGGTGGGGCTTAAGGATAACGGCACCGTGGTGGCTGTGGGAGAGAACGGCTCCGAGCAGTGCAATGTCGGCAACTGGACGAAAATCGACCGGGTCGCCGCAGGCGGCTATCACACGGTGGGGCTTAAGGACGACGGCACCGTGGTGGCCGTGGGAGAGAACGGCTCCGGGCAGTGCAATGTCGGCAACTGGACGGACATCATCCGGGTCGCCGCAGGCTACCTGTACACGATGGGGCTTAAGGACGATGGCACCGTGGTGGCCGTGGGAGAGAACACCTATGGGCAGTGCAATGTCGGCAACTGGACGGACATCATCCGGGTCGCCGCAGGCAGCTATCACACGGTGGGGCTTAAGGACGACGGCACCGTAGTCGCCGTGGGAGAGAACACCTATGGGCAGTGCAATGTCGGCAACTGGACGGACATCACCGAGGTAGCCGCAGGCTACCTGTACACGGTGGGGCTTAAGTCCGACGGCACCGTGGTTGCCGTGGGAGGGAACACCTATGGGCAGTGCAATGTTGGCGGCTGGACAGAGATCGTCCGGGTCACAGCAGGCCAGCGGCACACGGTTGGGCTTAAGGACGATGGCAGCGTGGTCACCGTGGGAGACAACTCCCTCGGGCAGTGCAATGTCGGCAACTGGACGGACATCATCCGGGTCGCCGCAGGCGTAGTTCACACGGTGGGGCTTGAAGACGACGGCACCGTGGTCGCCGCAGGCCTTGAGATCGAGCTTGCTAAATGGAATCTGGGGGTTATCGAGGAGAAACCACTAACAAACTGGCTGCTGATTGGCGGGATTATAGCAGCGGTGGTAATAGCGGGACTGGTGATTTTCTTCGTGCGTAGACGAAAGAGGAAGACTGCTTAAACCAAAGGACGCTGAACTGAGCTTTCCCTCGTACCTTCGCCCTTAAGGGCAAAGGTACGGTTATGTTGTCATTGCGAGCCCCGATTTGTCGGGGCGTGGCAATCTCTAGCCATAACACCCCACCGGGATTGCGGAGCCTGTTCCGAAGCATAAGCGAGGAATCTCGCTCCTGACAATGACAAAGAAGAGTCGCGCAATGTCTTTTGTGCCACGATTTCCGCAAGTGCAGTATACTATCTTTGTCTCCTACCACACATCAGCTTAGTTTGTTCAAGGTGATTGTGATAAACCTAGAGAGTTTTCTGGCTTATCAGCTTCCTAAGTTCATTGGAAGAAGGGAAAAGGTACCGGAGTGGATTTGTGCACGTTGTGTTTTCCTTGAGGCCAGGTTGCATCAGTGGTAAAATAAGTCTCAAAGGGTACCCCAAAAGCGGTCTGGTACCCTGTGGAACTCAATCGGCGCATGAGCTTCAGTAGACCTAATATTATCCGACCTCCCAGCGAATGGAAAAGCTATTTTCTCCCTCTAACCAGTGGATGCTCCACTAACACCTGCACTTTCTGTATGTACTATGGCTCAAAGCTTCAGATGCGAGATATCGATGACATCAAGAATGAAATAGATGCTCTAGCCTTGTTCACTCGAAAAGGCATGCGGCTTCCTGATGTTCCTAAGGTAGTATATGACATAGCTCAAAGTTGGGACGGCAAAAGGGTATTTCTTCAGGATGGCGATGCCCTTGTGTACCCCTTTCCCAAATTGAGGGAGGTTCTCCAGTACTTGAATGAAAAACTACCCTCTGTCGAAAGGATTGGCACATATGCTACGCCACAGGATATCCTGCGCCGGAGTGTGGATGAGCTTAAGGAGTTAAGACGGCTCAAGGTAGGTATTTTTTATACCGGGCTTGAGACCGGTGATGATGGACTGCTCCAGAAGATAGGTAAAGGGGCAAGTTCAGACGAGTTGGTTGAGGCGGGAAAGAAAGTGAAGGAAGCCGGGATAACCTTTTCTGTGACGATAATTCTAGGACTTGGCGGTGTTGAGGGAAGCAAGAAACACGCGTTGGAGACAGCCAGAGTTCTCACTGAGATTGACCCGGAGTATGCCGGAGCTTTGACCTTGACCTTCGTCCCCGGTACTCCGCTCTATGAACAGCGGGAACGAAATGAATTCCATCCCCTTTCTCCTTTTCAATCCCTGGAGGAGCTAAAGTTAATCATAGAGAATTCCAACTTTACCGATTGTTTCTTTAGCTCGATGCATGCCTCGAACTATCTTTCCGTCCGAGGAAGATTGCCGCGAGACAAAGAGAGAATGCTTAGGGAACTAGAAAAGGTTTTGGCAGCCAGAAACCCTTCCCTGCTCAGGCCTGAGTTTCTCAGGGGCCTATGACTATAATGGCACCCATGGTAGATTTCTTGGAAAGTCCAGTAAAAAGGGCAGGTAATATGTTATTCACACAAGCTGACTGAATGTGTAATTCTGTCAAATGCTCAATTTCTTAATTAGAAAGGCCATATTTTTACCGAAGTTCCAAGCTGTAACGAAATCCTGAATCCCAAGTACCAAATCCCAAATCCCACACAATATCAAATGACAAAGCGCAATCCCGATCTAATCGGGAAAAGCCCAAAACCCTAAAGAATGCCAAATTACAAAGCTCAAATACCAAATAAAGCTCAAAATCTCAATGACAAAAAGAATTAGTTTTGACATTTGGATTTTGGCAAATGGGTTTGGGGGGAAAGAGGATGATGGGGCTAATACTATTTTCCTATTACTTATGGGCGATTGACAGCTACGAGGATTACATTATACTAAATACTAATAGCATACCAATATCTGGTGTAATGGGAGGGGAAGTGATGAAAATTGCCGTGAAGAGACTAATAAGATAAGTTCCAGGAGATAAATAGTTATAGTCGTGATTTAGGATCAGTGGTAATATGTTGATGCATCAGTTTATTGAGAAAATGAGTGACATCTTAGCTCGGTAATAAAGGGGGGTTAAATATGTATAAGGTGGATTTTCAAAAGAAATGGGTATCATTCATATTATCCCTCTTCCTTATATTCTCTTTGGCTGTCGGTATAGTGCCGCAAACCGTTCTTGCTGAGTCTGCCAGTCCCTATCAAAAGATTATCACTGATGAGAGCGAACGACAGATTACCATGGCTATCTTCCCAGTAGCACCGCCCAAAATAAAAGTAGCTGTGGCAACCGTACCGGATGTGCATATAGCCGGGGCAATCAATACTCTATCAAATGTGCCGGCATTTGACTGGAGCTATGGTTGTTCTGCTACTTCAGCGGCGATGCTTTTTGGCTATTACGACTGCGCTGGTTACAGCAATATGTATACCGGCCCAACTAACGGCGGTGTCTGCCCGCTGGACAACTCTATCTGGGGACATACTGTTTGGCCCAGCGTTACCTGTGGTGAATGCCCTCTCAGCGCTACTCACAATGGCATTGACGGCAGGACGATAAACGGACACGTTGATGACTACTGGATAGACCTGGGCCAAACCGGCCCTGACCCCTGGGTCGGTCACTGGACGGAACATACATCTGATTGCGCCGGCGATTACATGGGCACCAATCAAGCAAAATACAGCAATACTGACGGAAGCACGACATTCTTTTGGTGGACTAATGGTGACCCTCTCTATGACTACACTGGTGGTGAACCTACTTACCGGGACGGCTGCCACGGGATGAAACTGTTCGGCCAGTCCCGCGGCTATACAGTATTGACAAATTTCACCCAGCTGATAAAAGGGCAGGGGACTGACCCTACTAAAGGCTTCACCTTTGCCAATTTCCAGGCTGAGATTGATGCCGGGCGCCCGGTGCTTATTCAGCTTGCTGGACATACAATGCTTGGATATGGTTACAACACCATAGGAAATATCATCCATGTACATGATACCTGGGATTACAGTAACCATCAGATGACCTGGGGCGGAACCTACGTCGGTATGCAGCACCATGCTGTGACTGTCATTCGGCTGAACCCACCACAAGTGCCTTCGCCCAATGCTCCGAGCGACTTAATAGCCACCCCCATCTCCTCCTCCCAGATTAACCTCTCTTGGGAGGACAACTCTGATAATGAGACCGGGTTTAAGATAGAAAGAAAGACAGGCTCAGGCTCTTATTCTCAGATAGCCACTGTAGGAGCCAGTGTTACCAGCTATAGCAATACCGGTCTTACTGCTAGCACCACCTATTACTATCGGGTGAGAGCATATAGTGTTGCTGGCAATTCTGATTATTCCAATGAGGCCTCGGCAACAACTCTACTAGCACCATCGGCACCAACATTAAAGTTGCCGGCAAATCGTTCAACAGTGCCCAGTCTAACGCCGAGGCTGGAGTGGAACGCATCAACCGGTGCTACTGACTATGGTCTGCAGATAGCAACCACTTCTAGATTCACCAGTTTAGTAGTAGACGAGACCGGGATAACCGACCTCTTTTACGATGTCTCTGAAGGGACACTCAACTGGAACACGATCTACTACTGGCGGGTTAACGCCAAGAACAGCTTGGGTAGCACCTCAACATGGTCAAGCTACCGGTACTTCAGGACGGCAGTAGGTCCACCGCTGGAAGCTCCGTCGGATCTAGTAGCCACAGCCATATCGTCAAGTAGGATAGACCTCTCTTGGCAGGATAATTCCAGTGATGAGGCTGGATTCAAGATAGAGAGGAAGACAGGTTCTGGTTCCTATTCTCAGATAGCCACTGTAAGAGCCGATGTCACGAGTTACAGTGATAGTAGTAGGCTTAGTGCCGGCACTACCTATTAT
>Ga0315543_1000139_pt1 | contig 89371 bp, 75 predicted proteins | sample SalMarSW160210MG_2_FD_203098 | JGI IMG/M metagenome (GOLD analysis project Ga0315543, IMG submission 203098) | Salt marsh sediment microbial communities from the Plum Island Ecosystem LTER, Massachusetts, United States - Salt Marsh Sediment SW1601-210 ... | reverse complement strand
ACCGTGCTGCTCTAGCCCTCGGTGCTCAAGGAGTACAGGTGGGCACATGCTTTATAGCCTCTGAGGAAAGCCCTGCCCCCACACAATGGAAGAATGGTATACTCAATTGTGGCGATGGAGACACCAGGCTCCTTCCTGTGGGAAACATCAATATACGAGTTATCATCAATCCCAAGATCAAGGAGAAGATGGATAATCCTGATGTAGACGTTGCTCAGGAGTACAATTTGATGAACGCCCCGCGAGCCTGGAATAGCGGAGACTTTGACCTCTTCCCGGCAGGCGGAGGACAGGTGAGCGCTCTGATTAAGGAGACTAAACCGGTAAAGGCAATTATAGAACAGATGGTTTCAGAAGGGCGCTAACTGTTTAACAGGAAATCATCATCCACCATCTCCGAGCACTCTGAGTTTTACCAGCAGGCATCACCGATGTTCTTAAGCTCTTCTTGCCAACATATTGCTTTACAACTTCTCATCATCGGGTTAGAATAAAATAAAGGTTTTGCGGGTGTAACTCAGCGGTAGAGTGCTTGCTTCCCAAGCAAGTTGTCGTGGGTTCGAGCCCCATCACCCGCTGTGGAGAAATAAACAAAGAGTTATGCGGATAAAACTGAAGACCGACCAGTTGAGTAAGCTAGCACAACACCTCCCTTTTGAGGTGATGCTAGACCAACCCAGAGATGTTAAGGGCTTTCTGGAAATACTGGGACACGATATGCCCTGGGATGAAGTTGGACTTAGTAAATTTGGTGACCCTACCAGAAAGCCGAACAGGGTTACCTTCGACGTTGAAGTGATTGACGGCGGATTCATCTGTGATGTACATCCATCATTTGCCTGCTATATCTCCGATCTACTAACGCAGAAATAAACGCGACGGGCCGTTAGCTCAGTTTGGTAGAGCACCTGACTTTTAATCAGGGTGTCGTGGGTTCGAGTCCCACACGGCCTACCAAAGCTATTACCCAAGACTCGGCCCCCAAACTTTGGAAGAATCAGGGTGTCAACACCCTGGGTCAACCGACACCCTGATTCTATCATTTTTCCGCCAAAAATCAAAGTTTGATATCGAACGCCACCAACAAATCTTTCAAGGAGCTGTAAAGCAAAAAAGGAACTTACCGGTGGCAGACAACCTGTTTTGAGCTCTTACGAAGGTACTCCTTGGGGCCACCAGAATTAGAGAACGTCAAAATATCATTGGTAACAGGTAATGTTATCGCCTCCCCGGTCTTAGCTTTTTCCCTTTTGATGTACAGCCTATCCATAGGTGAGTACTCATGTTGTCGGGCTGTAATCTGGGAACTGGTAAACCGAAGGTAATGACGTACCATCTCCAGGGTTGTATGACCGAGTATTTCTTGAAGAGAAAAGATATCACCACCATTGAGCAAATAGTTGATGGCAAATGTGTGTCGGCATAAATGAGCATGTAATCGATCGATGCCTGAACTTTTCGCCAATCTGGAAAAGATCAGTTTTATTGTGTTTGCCGTTATCGGCTTACCTCTACAAGAAAGGAACAAACTGTCACAGTCGTTATTGCCAAGTTTAGGCCTGACCCCTTCACAATACTGCAACAGCCTCATCTGAACAAATTTGCCAATTGGCACGATTCTTTCCTCGGCGCCTTTGCCCATGACCTTTATATAGCCACCTTCAAAGTTCACCTGACCAGGAGGGATATTTGCTATTTCAGATGCCCTCAGCCCAGTATCAAGCAACGTTACAAGAATGGCGTAATTGCGCCATCCAGTTGGCGAACTTCTGTTAATTCTGACAATAACCTTTTTTATCTCTTGCGGAGTGAGCGGTTGAATTACTTTGGGGGGAGCCTGAGGTACCTTCAAATTCTTGAGTCTGTTATCTTTTGTATGGCCCTCAACATACAGCCAGGACGAGAAGGCCTTCAGTGCTCTCACATGGCATTGCACGGTCTTAGGTGAAAGCAGTTGACCTTGTTCTGGAGTGTAAGGATGTCCTTGAAACTTGGGTTTGTGGCGCAGGTACAAAATATAGTCTCGGACCAGGTCTATGTTGAAGAGGGAAATATCCTCACTTTGTAGATTTATCTTGACATACATATAGAACAGCCTCAGGATCTCCTCATACCACTTTACTGTCTTCGGGCTCTTACCATCAGCGAGGTTATTGTGGCTGTAGCGACTCGCCAACTCACTGATAGTAAGAGCCAGTTCCTTGTTTTTTGCTGCCGCTACGGCTATGTTCATTTCATCTATGTCATTACATTACCAGTCAACCTGACTTACGAAAACTTGCTGAAGTCCAGGCCAGGAGATTTCCCATATTTGCTCAACCAATCCACCACTTTCGCCCAGTTATCAGAGGCCAACTCATCTGCCATCTGGACAAAAATGTCAGCGGCTTCCGGCACAGAGACAACCCTTAAACCATGTGACTCGAACCAAGCCCTGTCAGCCACTATCTCCTTCCTTTCTACCCAATGCAGGGTTATTCCCTCACGTTTGCTGAAAAACACACAGACGTGTCCCTCACCCTCATGTTCTTTATAGAGCATTTTAGCTTGCGCTGTCGTCCAGGCTACGAGAATTCTCAGTTTGCGGATTAGTCGGCCCCCTACATATGAACTGACATAGTCTTCAAATTCCAAGAGAATGTTGCTTGTGTCCTGGCATTGCCCTTCTACTTGGGCCAGGCGTTGCTGTAATTCCTGGCAACTATTCTTCAACGTTGGCATTAATCACCTCCCAGTTCACTCACTAATCTCCCAAGACCATCCTTAATGCTGTAGGTAGACCTGAATTTGTGTTCATTACTAAGCACCCATTTGCGGAGTGAGCCTGCAATCGCGCAAACGAGGCGCCAATGCTCATTGTAATCAGCTGAAGTTGGGTTGGTTATCAGGTCAAGTATCTTGTGTAACTCTTTGTTGTCCTCTGTCCGGCTTTCAAGCCTGCCTACCTCAGCTCCAACCTTCAGAACCGTTGCATGCAGTGCCTCCATACCCTCAAGTTCCTCATGGTACTTCCCTTCAAGTTCAGCAAGAAGTTTCCTCCGTCCAGCGACCCCACCCTCCAGATTGCCCAGTTCTTGCTGCAGGGCCTCAAGTTTTCCATATGCTTCCAGCCCCTTGAGCACATCCACAGCCCCACCGAACTGCTTGGCCACCGATAGTATCGTGGCTATAGCATCCAGCCCGAACTTATATTGCTGCAGTAGGGTCTGGCACATGGTTATCGCCGTCTTCAAGTGAGCGTGCTCTGCTTCAAGCTTGTCAATCTTAGCTTTTGTGCTGGATAGGTCAGCCTTTGCCTTATTGATCTTGCTTACTATGTCAGCATAATCAACATAACCTTCAACTGCCTCAAGGACTCTCTTCACGGTACTATGCTTCCGGGCTAGTGTAGCGAGTTTGAGAAGTTGGGCCTCAGTAAAACCCAGCCTAGCCACTTCCTCATAAGCTTCTAGTGCCCCTTTCAACTCGGACGACTTATTCTCAACCTTCTCTAATTGCTCACGTACATCACTTAGCTGCTGATTCAAGCGGTCTAACTCCTGCTCTTCTGCGGCAATCTGTTCTTCCAATTCAACGAGTGACCCATACTTTGATACGGCTTCAATTATCTCCTGAGGATCACCGTGCTTTTTTACTAGTTCGGCCACTAAGCCCAAGGAATCCAGGTCCAGACCCTTTTCCTCGAGTTGCTGTTTGTAAGCCAGTGCATTTGCTACCTCCTCAGGCGACAGGCCATTCTGCTTCAGTCCTTGATGCAGTTGAATGAGGTCGGGCATATCTATCGAAGAGGACTCAACAGCGCCTAACAGGTCAATCACTTGGTCAAAGCTGGTATGATGTATCTCAAGTTCTTGGCTTACAGCTAGTGCGCTGCCCACATCATCTACCGTCATGTTGGCAGAGACTAACTCATCGAATAGGCTGGTTACGTCTTGCCAAGAGTTACCCGCACTCGATCTGACTCCCTTCGTGTACCCCTTTACTGTGGATGCTGTCCACTTTCCCTTTGACAGTCTCGATATCTCATCATTACTCATGCCTTCCTCCTTCAGCTGCCGCATCAAGTTCCGCACCTCATCGTGTTCCACTTGTGATAGAATTGGTTTATTTGCCAAAGCTACAAATCTTCTCGCTAACTCCTCGATGTTCATTGACGGCCTTCTTTCTTTTTAGCTAGTTTTTGCTCTGTTCTCAAATTCCGTTTACTCAATAAATTGACACCGTCCCTCTACTGTCCGATAATATGTACGGAAGGCAGCAGAGAGCTGGCCCCACAACTGTCAGTTTACTGCTGTTAGCCTTCCTGGGGACGGCCTTGGCAGAGACCGTTCCTTTTTATTCAATTCTAAGGTGCGCGAAAATCCACAACCAATTCAGTCTTACATTTAGGACAGACCACATAAAATACTTCCGGCAAATCGTCCGAATACGCTATAGTGATCTGTTGGTTACATACTGGACATGTGGTCGTCGGATTCCTCCTGCTCGACTGTACCATTTTGCGAATACCAAGCGCAGCTAAACCTATAACCGCGACCACACCCAAGAACTCCCCCCAGTCCACCTTTCTGCCAGCGTGTTCCTCATACAACTGCTTCTCCCTCTCCAACCTCTCCTTTTCCTTGGGGGTCATCGCAACACTTTTCTGCCTTGGTTCATTCATCATTTCTCATTTGCTCCATCAATTGATTATATCAAATTATATGTCATCGCTTGGAATTTGTCAAATCACAAAAATTCACCGACAGTTCACAATAGTTGAGCGGCCAACACAAACATATTCTTCTTCAGCACGGTCTTCATGGGACAAGACTCACCGCAAATATGAACCACCGCCGGACATTCACAATAATGAAGTAACTGTGTGTAGGCAGGCAAAAAGAAGGCCGATTAAATGACTAGTATGTCCTGGACACCGCACAGCAACCTATTGACATCCAGATGAAACGACGACGAAGAGTAACATCACTTGGCTAGAACAACGATTAACAATGACTAAGGTTAGCCGAAACCCGGATCATGTATATTGATAGAGTCTCTCCCATATTATGTGAATGTTACTACGCAATGAACCAAAGTAAAGAGAGAGGAAATCGTTTCGTCGCCTTGCCATCCCCAGATAATCATCTCCTCATCGTCTCTTTCTCAGGTTAGCACCCTCAAATTGGCGTCTTGTGACCGCTAAGGCCACTGCTGTACGACGCCCTGCCTAGGATGACCTCACGTAAAAGTTCACTACATTGCGCAGACAAATTAAGAATTCAAGCAGATGTAACCTTGCACAATATGGGCTTTTGTTGGAGCGCATTCCGCTATTTTGTTCAGGCCTGGGGGATTTTATCGCTGCTGGCTACGTAGACATTAGAAAGGCTCTCCGGCTTTTAGGGTTCATCCCCTGTCACTATCCTATTTCGAGGTCATGCCAGAGGTTTTCTAAGTAGCCCTCTTAAGCTATACTAGTATGATTGAGTTAAAGCTCTTAGATATTATTTAGCTTACTGGCGTATTTGAGTGACCATAAGATTTGCGCTTTTATATTTAGGGGCCATTGCGGCTGCTGAGATAGTCACCGTTCTGGGAAATCCAATAGGCGGTGTTGCTCTCCATATTTTTCTATTGCTACTGTTGGTGCTTCATTCGTCATTAGCAGGTCAAGATCCCAGCCATAAGCTTTATCTTGCCTTGTCTCTGGCACCTCTGATTCGAATCCTTAGTCTGTCCATGCCTCTCGCCGACATTCCTAGAATTTATTGGTATGTGATCATCGCTGTACCCTTGATGGTAGGAGCCTTTTTAGTTGTTAGGAGGCTGGGCTTCAGTCTACGGGAAGTGGGCTTTACCCGTAGGGGCATCCCTCTCCAGCTAGTTGAGCTACTTGCGGGGGCCTCTGCAGGTTTCCTCTTTGGTTTGGCAGGATACTATGTCCTGAGGATACCAGAACCATTGGTGAGCAGCTTGGATGTGAATCAAATGTTGCTGCTGGCTATTATTTTGGTTATAGCCGGCTTTGCTGAGGAAGTAACCTTCCGAGGGGTGATGCAGCGGTGTGCTATGGAAGCATTGGGGCGGCGGGGGTGGATCTACGTCGCTTTTCTATTTGCTATCCTACAGATTGGTTACCTCTCGGCGTTCCATCTCCTCTTCGCGGTGGCAATTGGGCTGTTCCTCGGCTGGCTGGTACTAAGGACAGGCTCAATCGTTGGGGTAATCTTAGCTCACGGGATAATCAATATAACATTTTATCTGATAGCACCCTTCTGGTTCTAAAACACAATGTGTAATACTTTATCGATAACAATAAAGCTGAATACAAAGAGCAGAGGAACAATAGCTACATCGAGGCGTTGGCCCAAAAGGCTCAACCCAGGGTGCTTACTTAGAGTCGCCAGTTCCTTCATCACGAGAAAAACGAGCAAGGTTAACACTGCCGCTAGACCTAAAGGGGCAATTTGGTCGCTACTGGCTGCTGGGCTTACTGTAGTAATCAGAGTTGAAATCACGCTCAATTTCCATATTATGGAATTATTCAAACTTTGTCAAAGTTGTTTTATACTGGCGGGAGCACGTTGGAAGAGGGTTTATCCTTTTATTACGATGGAATCTATGAAGTGGTCAAGAGAGCGACAAGTAAAATGTTATCTCATGCCTAGTTATTTGGGTTTATAGTTTAGTGGCAAAGGGAAGGCGGTTAGTGACAAAGGCCGTAGTTACCGGAGGCGCCGGGTTTATCGGCTCTCATCTCGCTGAGGAATTGGCAAAAAGAGGCTACCATGTCGTCATCCTTGATGACCTCTTCAGTGGAAAGATGGAAAATATCGCAGAACTGCTAAAGGAAAGCAAAGCCGACTTCATAGAGGGAAGCGTTACAAACCTTGCTTTGCTGAAAAAGCTATTCCAAGGCGTTGACTATGTCTTTCATCAAGCAGCTATCCCCAGTGTCCCTCGAAGTGTGGAGGATCCCCTGGCTTCCCATGAGGCAAACATAACGGGAACCCTGAATGTCCTTTTAGCCGCAAAGGATAACGGCGTTAGAAGGGTGATCTATGCCTCATCCTCCTCGGTCTATGGTGATACCCCGACTTTGCCTAAGAAGGAAGATATGCCCCCGAATCCCCAGTCTCCCTACGCCGTAACCAAGCTTGCGGGAGAATATTACTGTCAGGCCTTCCAACGGGTTTACGGACTCTCCACCGTTTGCCTGAGGTATTTCAATATTTATGGGCCGAGACAGGACCCCAATTCTCAGTATGCTGCGGTTATCCCCAGGTTTATCCAAAGGGCTGGCGAGGGCAATCCTCCGATCATCTTTGGCGATGGCGAGCAAACCAGGGATTTCACCTTTGTGAAGGATGCTGTGGAGGCAAATATTCTAGCTGCAGAGGGGGATGGTTCTGGCATATTCAACATTGCAAGGGGAGAAAGACTTAGCATAAATGAACTGGCTGAGTTAATCGTCAAACTTGTCGGAAATGAGCTTAAGGTAGTTCACCAGGAGCCAAGGCCTGGGGATATAAGGCATAGCCTGGCAGACATTTCCAAAGCCAGGGGATTCGGCTATAAACCAGAATACTGCTTAGAAACTGGATTAAGGCAAACCATAGAGTGGTTTTTGCGCGCAAAGCCGCAGGTCTAAGGCTGGGGCATATGATGGCTGGGCTGCCACCTGTAAAGAAAAGAATTGTTCTGCTGCTAGCTCTGTTACTAGCAACGCTGATTCTAATTACGAGCAACGGACCTCCTGCCCCCCGAATAACCATTTACGTTGTTCCCGCTATAACCGACGAGAAGCTATTACCCACCTCATCTATTCCTGATGATTATATCTCCGATGAAATTTCCATCAGGGCTTGTCCCGGGGAATATGAACCTGCCAGCTTTGTCGTCCGAGCTCTTGATGATGTTAGTTCTTTAGAAGCAGAAGCTACCGAGCTTATAGGAGAAAATGGTTCCATTCCCTCCAGTAATATAGATATCCGAGTAGTCAAATGCTGGTATCAAGCCGGAGTAGACGTCTGGGATATAAATCATAAACTCCTCACTCCGGAACTCCTCCTTAAAGATGACTCTCTGGTTAAGGTCGAGGGTGAGGAGAATTACCTTAAATTGACGACTGGGGAATATATCTGGATAAGTGAGGGAAAAAGCGGTACAGGACAAGAAATAATTCCCATAGAGGACCTTCCAGTGAGAGATAGCTCCACTCTCCAGCCAGTGGACATCCCTAATGGAACCAATAAACAATTCTGGGTCACCATAAAGGTCCCCGATGATTCTCTTCCGGGAACCTATGAGGGTAAGATTGAATTAAGAATTCCTGCCGGGCCTCTCAGAGAGCTTCAATTACAATTGGAGGTTCTTCCCATTAAGCTTTCCAAGCCTTGTTTGACTTACAGTCTTTATTATCAAGCGAGATTAGATCCCGATTGGCCAGACGGAAGTATATCCTCAGCAATTAAAAGCGAGGGGCAGATGAGGGCAGAGCTAGAAAATATGTTTAATCATGGAGTAACGAATCCTACTGCCTATCAACACCACAGTGACGATTTATTGCCCAGAGTCCTTGAACTCGGGAATCAGACTGGGATAGATAGTACACCGCTATTCCTACATGTAGAGGGAAATAATTTAGGTTTTGGAACGCCGAGTGAGTCTGGCGAACTAGAACAATTAAAGCAGGAGGTTAGAAACGTTATAGCGATAGCGGAAGCTGAGGGTTACTCAGATGTTTACTTTTATGGTAAGGATGAAGCTACAGGTAGTGTTCTAGAGGCTCAAAGACCAGCTTGGGAAGCAATTCATGAAGCAGGGGGCAAAATATTCGTTGCAGGGTATACGGCTGAGTATCATCCGCCCGGTAACTTTGAAGCAATAGGTGACCTTCAGGACTTGCTTATCTGCGCCGGGGAACCAAGTGCTGAAGAGGCAGCCAAATGGCACAGCGTCGGTCACAAAATATTCTGCTATGCTAATCCTCAGGTAGGAGAGGAGAAACCGGAAACTTACCGTAGAAACTTTGGACTGTTACTCTGGCAAGCAAATTACGGTGGAGCCATGAACTACGCTTATCAGCATTCCTATTGTAATATCTGGAACGACTTTGACCATGAGCACTATCGAGATCATAACTTTGCCTACCCCACTATGGATGGAGTCATTGATACTGTCCAGTGGGAGGGGTGGCGAGAAGGTGTAGATGATGTAAAGTATTTAACCACACTTCTTGAGTTAATCGAAGAAACAAAAGCAGAAGGTAAAGATACTTCTGATGCTGAGAACTGGCTTGCCGACTTGAAAAGTGCAGATTTAATGACGAAAGACTTAAATGCTGTTCGCTCACAGATGATTGGCTACATTCTATACTTTCTTGAGAAAGAAACATCTTTCAACCACGAATCAGCTTCAACATAGACCAGGCACAAAATAGATAAGCTCAACCGCATCTGCCCGACCTGACCAGCATAACCCTCCTCTTATTATCTCGGTCAATGACCAATTACTGGTGATTAGTGGGGTTGCGTATATGCCCCTTAAGACCACCCATTTTACAGCCAAAAAACACTCTAACGGGGCTGTTTACTCCTGATTTTTAACAAAATCTTAACAGCCACTTTATGGGCATTAAAGCTAGACTTTCTAAGATGAAGGTAGAGATGAAAATCAGCATAAAGCCGCAGACTGGTACTTTTGTCGCCCGACTAAAATACCCTGACTGAAGTTCCGTAAAGTGCTGTTAAGAAGCGGTAGGGTACTAGGACGAATGGGTGATAGATGATTGGCCTGGGGCTTGTTATACTGCTTGTTATACTGGTCGAAGGGCAAAAAAGGCAAACCTATCGAAAGATGGGGGTGTAAAGGCACAGGTCTGAAGCTGGGTATATGATGGGCGGGTCGCCACGCATGAAGAAAAGTTTTTTCCTGCTAGTAGTAGCGCTGCTTTTGGTTACGCCCCTTGGCGCCCAAAGTGTAAAAGCAGACGAACCTCCTGATCCCCGAATAACTACGTATGTTGTTCCTGCCATAACTGACGAAAAGATATTACCCACCACTTCCATTTCTTCTGATTATATCTCTGACGAAATTTCTATTGTTGCCTCCCTTGGGGAATATGAAGCAGCTAGCTTTGTCATTCGGGCCAATGAGGATATTACTTCTTTAGAAGCAGAAGCTACCGAGCTTACAGGAGAAAATGGTTCCATTCCCTCCAGCAGCGTGGATATCCGAGTAGTCAAATGCTGGTATCAGGCCGGAGTAGGGGTCTGGGATATAGATCATAAACTCCTCACTCCCGAGCTCCTCCTTAAAGATGACTCTCTAGTCAAGGTTGAGGGTGAAGAGAATTATCTTAAATTAACTACTGGCGAGTATGTCTGGATAAGTGAAGTACAAAGTGGCACCGGGATGGAGATAATCGCCATACAAGACCTGCCTGTTAAAGATAGCGCTACTCTACAGGCGATAAATATACCACAAGGGACAAACAAACAATTCTGGGTTACAGTAAAGGTTCCTGATGGTTCTCCTGCCGGATTCTACGACGGTAGGATTGAATTAAGAACTTCTACCGAATCCTTCGGGGAGCTTCAGCTAAGGCTGGAGGTTCTTCCCATTGAACTTTCCGAGCCTTATCTGACCTACAGTACCTACTATAAGGGTTACCTTGATCCAACCGGAAAGGGAAGTATATCTTATATGCCTAAAACTGAAGAACAGTTCAACGAAGAAATAGAAAATCTCTTCGATCACGGGGTAACTTATCCTGTCGTCTTTCAACTTGAGATTTCAGATGACCTTGGACTCTTCGCTAGGGATCTTGAGGCGAGAAGGCAAATAGGAATGAGGACTAGTCCCTTATTCCTTCTGGGGAAAGAGTCAAATTTGGGTTATGGTTCAACGTCAGACCCTGGCGAATTGGGAGAACTAAAGGCAAGAGCAAGCGAAATTATAGCGGTGGCCGAAGCCGAGGGTTACTCAGATATTTACTTTTATGGTAAGGATGAAGCTACAAGTAGTGCCCTAGAGGCTCAGAGACCAGCCTGGGAAGCAATTCATGAAGCAGGGGGTAAAGTATTTGTTGCTGGTTATAAAGATAGTAACTTTGAAGCAGTAGGTGACCTTCAGGACTTACTTATTTGCGCTCGCGAACCCAGTGCTGAAGAGGCAGCCAAATGGCATAGTGTTGGTCACAAAATATTCTCTTATGCTAATCCCCAGGTAGGGCCGGAAAAACCAGAAACGTACCGCAGAAACTTTGGACTGTTACTGTGGCAAGCAGATTACGATGGAGCCATGGACTACGCTTATCAGCATTCCTATTGTAATATCTGGAACGACTTTGATCACAATTACTATCGGGACCACGTATTTGCCTATCCCACTATGGATGGAGTCATTGATACTATTCAGTGGGAGGGGTGGCGAGAAGGTGTAGATGATGTAAGGTATTTAACTACGCTTCTTGAATTAATCGAAGAGGCAAAAGCAGCAGGTAAAGATACTTCTGACGCTGAGAACTGGCTTGCCGACTTGAAAAGTGCAGATTTAATGACGAAAGAATTAGATGCTGTCCGTTCACAGGTGATTGACTACGTTCTATCTTTCCTTGGAGGAACACCCTCTGATACTACACCACCGGTCATAACCTCTATTGACCATTCACCTATTACTCTACCTCCAGCTGTTACCATCACCTGGACTACAGACGAGCCAGCCACCAGCCAGGTAGAATATGGGACAACTGGGAACTTGGGGCTATCCACTGGCATCAATACCTCGCTCGTCACCAACCATAGCATTACTCTAACCGGTCTTAATACTGATACCACCTATTATTACCGGGTAAAATCCGAGGATGCCTCTGGCAACTTAGCTATCAGTGACGTCTACAGTTTTAATACTTTCGCATCTCTATCAATTTCTTTCACTTCACCAACAGATGCTGATAACACTCTTGTAAACAGAAATTGGACTGAGATAAATACCTCTATAGATAGCACCTTCGATGTAAGCAGCTTCATTGACTGGGATAAAAGCTTGGTTGGTTACTGGAATTTCAATGAAAACTCTGGTTCAACGGCTCACGATAAATCAACCTACAGCAATGATGGAACCCTGAATAATAATCCACAATGGACAAATGGGAAATTTGGCAACGCTTTGGAATTTGATGGCGTGGATGATTATGTTGATTGCGGAAGTGACCCAGGTTTAGATATCACTGATGAGATTACGATTGAGGTGTGGATAAGTCCTGCAACAGCTCAAGAGGTATGCGGGGATGGGGAAACAGGTAATCACGGGGTAGCCGGAAAAGCGGAAGAAGGAATATCAGGAACTGTTTGGAGTTGGCAGTTGAGATATGGCTCTCCTGATAATTGTCGATTAGGTTTTCAATTCAATGGAGACCCAGAGGGAAGCAGATGGGTTACAGTTAAACAAAATTTAACACCAGGTGAGTGGTATCATATTGTGGGTACATTTGATGGAACAGATATAAAGTGTTATTTAAATGGAGCTTTAAAAGGTACAAATCAAATATCTGGAATTAAAAGTAGTAATGCTAAGTTATTTATCGCGGAGGAGGGTTGGCACAATTATTTCCACGGTCTCATCGATGAAGTCAGAATCTGGAATCGTGCTTTATCTGAAGAAGAAATAAAGGCTTCATATAGTACCAACCTCCATAGTCTATCTCATAAATTTACTAATCTGGCAGATGGAACTTACCAATACTATGCCTACACTACTGATACCACTGGCAACTCAGCCGAAACAGAAACCAGAACTTTAATTATAGATACAATCCCGCCAGCTATCTCCAACGCAACCCTGGAAGGGCATGTTACTTTTACAGAAAGGGGCAGCAATAATAGTAAGTGGGCAGAGTCATTTAGTGTAACGCTGTTCGAGGCTGGTAACCTGAGCAATGTGCTATGGACAGATAATGCTACCACCAACAATATCGGTGTGTTCACCATCAGCGGTCTTACTCCGGGCACCTATGATATCGGAGTTAAAAACCGGACATCCTTGAGCGAGCTGGTGACTAATGAGATATTGACTGCTGGTAATACCACAGTGGTAGATTTTGGCACCACCCGTGAGGGAGATGCCAATAACGATGACCACATCACTATTCTCGATGCCTCTTCCCTCGCCAATAGCCACGGTTCAAGTGAAGGTGATCCTGGCTGGAATCCTCATTGTGACTTCAATCGTGATGGAAATATAAACATACTTGATACGTCAGCGCTGGCGAGCAACTATGGTCAGCATGGAGACTTGGCTTAGGGAAGGATGGTGCTCCTGCAGGAACGTGTAAGCAGCGTGGCGCAGGATTTTAAGCCGTTAAACGACGGGTTGACAAGGTTTTTTGTTCTGTTTTACAGGTTGGCACAACAAGATGAGAAGGGCGTCACAATTAAAGTTAACTGGGAAGAGGTGAACAGATAACAAGCAAGATTATCAGTGTAATTCTATACCTGGTAGTGATTTTAGCCCTGGCGCTGGTACCAGGGGCGGCACCGGTCAAGGTTGCTCTGGCACAGAGTCATATAGGTGTTAACGTCACTCCTCAACAGACCACTGTAGGGTTTAATGAAAACTTCACCGTGACGATATGGATTGATGATTCCCTGGGGGAAAGCTATGATGCGATCGCAATTCGTCTTGTTTACAATACCAATTATGTTACCGCGACTAACGTCACTGATGCTGGTACCTTCGACTGGGTGCTCGACTCAGGCACAATTAACAATACCTGGAATGCTACCCACGGACTCATTAAATATGACGCTGCTAATATCGGTGGCTCCCTGAATACTAGTAATCCGGTAATCACTGTAAACTTCACGAGCAATAGTAGTAATACTGGAATTTCAGGGTTGGATTTCATCTACATTCCCGCAGATACTGCCACCAGTGTTATGTCATGGGGAGCTGATATCCTTAACTGGACCTATGTGGTTAATGGCACGGTGGAGGTTGTGGGTCCTGCATTGATGGTGAGTGTAAGCCCTGCTGGCAAGGGAGACGTGAACATAAATGGAGTGATTCCATCTGCCTATCCCAACACCACCAGATGGAACTTGGATGAGGTAGTAAATCTTACGGCAGTGGCATCAACACCGAACTGGATGTTTGACCACTGGAGCGGGGACATCAGTGGAAGTGATAACCCCACCAACATAACCATGGATTCAGGTAAGAGCGTGGTTGCTCACTTTGCCAGATATAGCTTAACTGTCACCAACACTACTGGCGGCACTGTGACCCAGCCTGGACTTGGGACATTCCGCTACCCCGAGGCAGAGAATGTAACTCTAGTGGCAACCAACTATATTGGATATCACTTTGTGAACTGGACGGGAGATGTAGGGACGATAGATGATGTGGACTCGGCGACCACCAACATAACCATGGATGGAGACTATTCCATCGTGGCAAACTTTGCCATAGACCGATATGACCTGACCATATCCAGCACGTCTGGAGGGAATGTAACCACACCTGGAGAGGGTGTGTCCACCTACGATGCTGGTACGGTGGTAGACCTTGTGGCTATGGCCGACAGTGGTTATCACTTTGTGAACTGGATGGGAGATGTAGGGACGATAGATGATGTGGATTCGGCCACCACCAACATAACCATGGATGGAGACTATTCCATCGTGGCAAACTTTGCCATAAACCGATATAACCTGACCATATCCAGCACGTCTGGAGGGAATGTAACCACACCTGGAGAGGGTGTGTTCACCTATGATGCTGGAACGGTGGTAGACCTTGTGGCTATGGCCGACAGTGATTATGACTTTGTGAACTGGACGGGAGATGTGGGGACGATAGATGATGTGGACTCGGCGATCACAAATATAACCATGAGTGGCAATTACAGCATCACTTCCAACTTTGCGGCGGTACCCACTACAACCCTGGAAGGGCATGTTACTTTTGCAGAAAGGGGCAGCAATAATACTAAGTGGGCAGAGTCATTTAACATAACGCTGTTCGAGGCTGGTAATCTTAGTAATGTGTTATGGACAGGTAATGCCACTACCAACAATATCGGTGTGTTCACCATCCCCGGTCTTACTCCGGGCACCTATGATATCGCCATTAAGAACTGGACATGCCTGAGCGATCTGGTGACTAATGAGACATTGACTGATGGTAATACCACAGTGGTAAATTTTGGCACCACCCGTGAGGGAGATGCCAATAACGATGACCACATCACTATTCTCGATGCCTCTTCCCTTGCCAGTATTTACGGTTCAAGTGAAGATGATCCTGGCTGGAATCCTCATTGTGACTTCGATCGTGATGGAAATATAAACATGCTTGATGCCTCTGCGCTGGCGAGCAACTATGGTCAGCATGGAGACTTAGCTTAGGGAAGAATGGTGCTCCTGCAGGGAAGTGTAAGCAGCGTGGCGCAGGATTGACAAGGTTTTTTGTTCTGTTTTACAGGTTGGCACAACAAGGTGAAAAGGGCGTCACAATTAAAGTTCACAGGGAAGAGGTGAGCAGATAACAAGCAAGATTATCAGTGTAATTCTATACCTGGTAGTGATTTTAGTCCTGGCGCTGGTGCAAGGAGCGCCGTCTAAGGTAGCTGTGGCTCAAGCATCGTCCTGATTGGGGCTTTGAAATCCAACCCAATATGACCGAGAAAGACGTGGTGCTGGTTATCGTTTTATCCCCAGAAACGACAGCACTGGACAAGGATGGTAATGAGCTGGAGTTCATCTTTCCACTCAATTTCCACCAAATAAGACCAATTTTCCACCTGATTAGGCACCCTTAGGCATTGAAATTTCGGCCGTTCAGGTTATACTAAGTTTGACTATGGCAAGGATTTTGGTAGTTCATCCTGATGAGGAGGTAAGTGTTGCGAAATTTAGAAGAAAAGTTGAGAAATAAGTCTGCCAGGGTAGGTATAGTAGGGCTTGGTTATGTTGGGCTTCCTCTAGCGCTGGCTTTCTCAGAGGCAGGCTTTAAGGTCTCAGGGTTTGATATCCAGCAAAAAAGAGTAAATCTTGTTAACCAGGGCAGGTCTTATATTGCCGACGTAAGTAGTGACCGCCTTTCTGCTATAAGAGTAAAAAAACTTTTGGAAGCAACCACAGACCAAAGTAAACTTGGGGAGGTAGACGTCATTTGTATCTGTGTGCCTACCCCTCTAACTAAGACTAAAGACCCTGATCTATCCCATGTAATCCGGGAATCTGAAGAACTATCCCAGCATATTCAACCGGGGCAGCTGGTGGTTCTGGAAAGTACTACCTATCCCGGCACCACCAGAGAAATAATTCTGCCGATTCTGGAACGCTCAGGATTAAAAGGAGGCTCCGATTTCTATCTCGCTTATTCCCCGGAGAGGGTTGATCCTGGGAACAAAAAACATGGCATTGGAAACACTCCCAAGCTTGTCGGAGGAATAGACTCCCAATCTGCCAGGCTTGCCGAGCTTCTGTATCGCCAGGTGGCTGAGGTCGTGGTCCCCGTCTCTTGCCCTGAGGTAGCTGAAATGAGCAAGGTGTTTGAAAATGTCTTTCGCATTGTAAATATTGCCCTGGTGAACGAACTTGCCCAGCTATGCGAGAAAATGGGTATAAGCGTATGGGAGGTTATTGACGCCGCCTCGACCAAGCCATTTGGCTATATGCCTTTTTACCCCGGCCCGGGAATAGGTGGGCATTGTATCCCCCTTGATCCTTACTTCCTGGCTAGCAAAGCCAGGGAGTATGATTTTCACACCAGATTTATTGAGCTTGCGGCCCAGGTTAATGAACAGATGCCTTATCATGTTACCTCGCGCATAATGGAAAGTCTAAACGCTCAGGGAAGAAGTTTGAATGGTGCTAAAGTGCTAATGCTGGGCGTAGCTTATAAGAAAGATGCCCAAGACCTAAGAGAATCGCCTTCTTTAAAACTAATTCAGCTTCTTCAGGAAAAGGGAGCGAAGGTAAGTTACAGCGACCCTCATATATCGGAAATCCAGGTTTCCAGGGGCACTCTAGCCTCGGTGGAACCTACCGAAGAAAGCTTGTCCTCGGCGGATTGTGTGGTGATTGCCACTGACCATAGCTGTTATGATTTAGAGCAGATAGCAACCCGGGCAAGATTAGTGTTTGATACCAGAGGGGCTACCAGAGGATTAAACCATGATAATATTATTAGATTGGGGGAGTAACAATGGACTGTAGCTTCAAACGAATTCTGGCTCTGGCACCCCATGCTGACGACGTGGCATTAGGCGCCGGAGGCACGGTAGCCAAATGGATAGAAGAGGGCAAAGAGATATTTCACGTTTCTTTTAGTAATTGTGACAAGTCGGTACCAGAAGGTCTGCCCAAAGACATTTTGGAACGTGAGCTAAAAGGGGCAACAGAGGTGCTCGGGCTCGCGTCAAAGAACTCATATATCTATAAATTTGAGGTGAGAAGATTCCCCGAGTTTAGACAAGATATCCTTGAGATCATGATTGACCTTCGAGAAAAGCTGAAGCCAGAATTGGTGCTAATGCCCTCGTTGAAAGATATGCACCAGGACCATCAGGCGATTGCTGCTGAGGGAACTAGAGCCTTCAAGAATATAAGTATACTTGGCTATGAACTACCGTGGAATATTATGATTTTCAGTCCACAACTATTCGTGACTTTGAGCAGAAAGCACTTAGATAGAAAAGTGCAAGCGATAAGTTGTTACCAATCACAGAAACACAGACGCTATGTTCATGAAGAAAGCGTTTTGGGATTGGCAAAAACTCGGGGAGTCCAGATTGATTGCGATTACGCTGAAGCCTTTGAGGCGATAAGGTGCATATTGTAGGGAGAGGCTATGAATAGAGAAATAAGTATCATCGAATTAGCTAATATGGTCAGGGCTAGAGTGTTAGGCAATTTCCATGAAGAAACGAGAATAACGGGAACCTGTGGAATAGATAAATACCTGCCAAATAAGGTTTCATTTGTCAAAAACCAGAAATACGGCGAGATGCTGGCTAAATTGCAAGATGCAATAATACTTATTCCGGAAACCCTAACTGAGCTTTGCGAGAAGTACCCTCAGAATACTTATGTTGTTGTAGAAGATGTATTGAACTCGCTGATGGGCATCCAGGATTTCTTTTACGAAGACGAATTTATTGTAACTGAAGAGGGAATATCCCCAACGGCAAAAATCGATAGCAGCGCCAAAATTGGCAAGAGTGTCTATATAGGCGAAAATGTATATATAGATAAAGGTGTAATTATTGGTGACAGAGTAAAAATATTTCATAATTCGTGCATTTTTGAGGATGTTGTGATAGCCAATGACACATATATTCATCCCGGAGTACGCCTTTATAAATGTCAAATAGGTAACAATTGCATCATACACTCAGGAGTTTGTATTGGCGATGCGGGATTTCGGTTCGAGCAGGATATTGCGCGGAAAGTGGTGCGAAAAATGCTTCATGTAGGAAGGGTGGTCATAGGAGACAGGGTTGAGATTGGAGCTAATTCCACTATTGAACGAGCTACCTTTTTAGGTGAGGCCACTGTTATTTCTGACGATGTAAAGCTCGATCCCCTGGTTCATATAGGGCACAATGTCGAAATCGGAGCTAGAAGTTGTATTGCTCAAAGTGGCATAGGGGGAAGTACCAAGATAGGCGAAGATGCCTGGATAGGAACCGGGGTAACTATCTCAAACGGTTTGAATATTGGGAATAGAGCGAAGGTATTACTCAATGCTGTGGTTGCCTACGATGTGGCAGATGATGAAATGGTCAGCGGTTTCTATGCTATGCCTCATAAACAATGGAAACGAATTTATAACAGCTTGAAGGAGGAACGGTGAATAATAGGAATAAAGGAATCCTGAAGTACCAGCTTCAAAGATTGCCTGCCTCCTGCATAGCAAGGATGATGGAGGCAAATTTGGGTGATTCGGTCGTCCGAACATGAAGATACTGATAACTGGCGGTGCTGGTTTCATAGGAAGCCATCTATGCGAGAAATGCACTAAAGAGGGTCATACAGTACTTTGTCTCGATAATTCTATGAAGGAAAACCTGATGAATATCAGGCTCCTGCTAGACCACCATAACTTCAAGTTGATAGAAGGTGACATTAGAGATTCTGATCTACTGGAAAAGATCATGCGTGACATTGATGTAGTAGTTCATCTGGCAGCGCACATGCCTGAGGACAAGAATATTGACAATCCATTCTTGTGTTTTGACATTAATGAGAGGGGAACCCTTAATCTATTAAAAGCAGCATATCTAAATGGTGTCAATACCTTTATATATAGTTCCACTATGATGGTGTATTCTGAACCTCCTGACTATTTACCTGTCGATGAGAATCACCCAGTGCAACCGTCTACAATTTATGGTGTGAGCAAGCTGGCTGGTGAGCTTTATTGCAGAGTATATTCTAAAGCAATGAATATGGCGGTGCTACGTTATTCTAGAGCTTATGGAGAAGGAATGATTAAATGTGAGCCAATAACTACATTCATTGACCAAGCATTAAGCAATAGACCAATTACAGTATATGGCGATGGCACACAATCAAGTGATTTTGTATATGTAAAAGATATTGTTCAAGCTGCTCTTCTAGCATTGGAAAAGAATAAACCAGGGATCTATAACATTGGTGGTGGAGAGGAAATAAGTGTAAGAGATCTAGCTAAGCGAATTATTAATCTCACCGGCTCAAAATCAGAAATAGTTATGGTAGACAAAAATGTTGATAGGCCTTTTCGATTTATTTTGGACATAACAAAATCCCGAAAAGTTCTTGGATATTCTCCTGTTTCATTTGATGAAGGATTATCTAGATATATAGAAGAAACATGAATCGAAATGTAGCTATTGTTGGCTGTGGCTATTGGGGAAAGAACCTGGTACGGAATTTTGCTGAACTTGGTGCTCTCCACACCATCTGTGATAGGGATCAAAAAGTTCTGGAGCAATTCGCCTCTCGCTATCCAGCGTTAAATGCTGAAAAGGAATATCAACAAGTTCTTCAAAATCCGGAAATAAAGGGGATAGTTATCGCTACTCCGGCTGTGCTTCATTACTCCATGGCAAGGCAAGCTCTTCTTTCAGGTAAAGATGTCTTCGTGGAAAAACCCCTGGCTCTTGAAGGTGAGGAAGGAAGACAGCTTGTCGAATTGGCTCAAGAAAAAGGTTTAATCTTATTGGTGGGTCATCTCCTGGAATACCATCCTGCAGTGGTGAAACTCAAAGAGCTTATCGACAAGGGTGAATTGGGAAAGATTCGATATATCTACTCCAATAGACTAAACTTCGGCAAGTTCCGCACCGAGGAGAACATCCTATGGAGCTTTGCCCCCCATGATATCTCGGTCATTTTGCTTCTTCTCGGTGGTGAAATGCCTGAAGAAATCTCAGCCCATGGAGGTTACTACCTCCATCAAGATATTGCTGACGTCACTTTAACTACCATGAGCTTTAAGGATGGAGTAAAAGCTCATATTTTCGTTAGCTGGCTTCATCCATTTAAGGAACAAAGACTAGTTGTCGTGGGCGACAAAAAGATGGCGGAATTTAGTGATACCAACCCCGAAGAGAAGCTTTTCGTTTATAACCATCAGATACAATGGGTTGAGGGAAAGCCGGTTCCACGCCCTGAGAAAGCGGAAGTAGTGGAAGTTCCTCTTGAAGAGCCATTAAAGTTGGAATGTCAAGACTTCGTCCAATGTATGGAAACCCGGCAAAAACCAAAAGTAGATGGATATAAAGGGCTCCAGGTCCTGGAGATCTTATCCTCTTGTCAGAGATCGCTGGACGGTAAAGGTAAAGTCATTACTCCCGGCAAGGGAGAAAAAGGCTTCTTTGCCCATGAAAGCAGTATTGTAGAGGAACCTTATCAAATTGGCGAAGGGACAAAGATATGGCATTTCTCTCATATTATGCCTGAGGTAAGCATTGGGAAAGGTTGTGTTATCGGGCAAGATGTCTTTATTGGCAAAGGGGTAAGAATAGGCAACAATGTCAAAATAGAGAATAATGTCTCGGTTTATGAAGGGGTGACCTTAGAGGATAATGTCTTTTGTGGTCCCTCTTGTGTTTTTACTAACGTAATAAATCCCCGAAGCCATATATCCCGAAGGCATGAGTTCAAGCCCACTTTGGTTAAGAAAGGTGCTACCATTGGCGCCAATGCCACTGTAATTTGCGGCAACACTATTGGCGAATACGCCTTTGTAGGTGCTGGAGCAATAATTACCAAGGATGTTCCTGACCATGCCTTGATTTATGGCAATCCAGTTCAGCTTCAGGGTTGGGTTTGTGAATGTGGGGTCAAGCTGCAGGAGCATAGAGGCGAAGTTCGATGCCCTGAATGCGGTAAGGCTTACAGACTAGAAGGACAAAAGTGCTTTCTAGTGTCAGAAGAGGCGAAGACATGAAAATCCCGTTAGTTGATCTAAAAACTCAATATGATTCAATAAAAGAAGAGATTGACCAGGCTATAAATCGAGTGATTGAGCGAAGCGAGTTTATCCTCGGCTCTGAGGTCGAGGCTCTGGAAGAGGAGATGGTGAGCTATTTAGGCGTTAAATATGCTGCCGGCGTTGCCTCTGGCACCGAGGCTCTGCAGCTTGCTCTGCTCGCCTGCGGCATTCAACGAGGCGACGAGGTTATCACCACGCCCTTTACCTTTATTTCCACTGCCGAAGCTATCACTCAATGCGGTGCAACACCTATCTTTGTGGATATAGACCCCAAAACTTACAATATTGACCCTCAGAAACTCGCCGACCTTCTGGAAAAGAAATTCTCCCGCCAATCACTCATCACTCATCACTCGTCACCGGTGCGAGCCATCCTCCCTGTCCATCTATATGGTCAGTCTGCGGATATGGATCCTATTCTGGAACTTGCCAAGAAATACAATCTCAAAGTCATCGAAGATTGCGCCCAATCACTTGGAGCAGTCTATTCGAGTCCCCAGTCCCCAGTCCCCAGTCACTCGAAGGTGGGCTCCCTGGGCGATGTGGGGTGTTTGAGCTTCTTCCCATCAAAAGTCCTGGGAGCTTATGGGGATGGAGGGATGGTGGTAACCAATAGCCCGGAGATTGCTGAAAGAGTTGAAATGCTGAGAAATCACGGCTGCAAGGAAAAATACTATCATCTCATCCCTGGCTTTAATAGTCGCCTTGATTCCCTTCAGGCTGCTATACTGCGAGTAAAACTCAAGCATCTTGATGAATGGATTGAGATGCGACGCAGAAAGGCATTCCTTTACTCCGAGCTTTTCAAATCGATAGCTGAAATTGAACCGCCTTATGCAGCACCGTACAGTTATCATATCTTTAACTATTATACAGTTCGTCTCAACAACTCAAAGTTGAATCGGAACAAACTAAGGGAATATCTCAGTTTTCAAGGTATTGCCACAGCCGTTTACTACCCTCTTTCTTTACATCTTCAGGAGGTCTACAAACCTCTCGGTTACGGGCCAGGTGACTTTCCTGAGAGTGAGCGGGCTCAGGAGAAGGTTCTTTCCTTGCCGCTGTATCCCGAACTCGGTGAAGAGCAGGTAGAGAGTTTAGTGAGTAAGGTAAGAAACTTCTCTAATATGCAAGTGGGAATTCGGTGATGAAAGTGATTTTGGTTGCCGGCGCAAGGCCCAATTTTATGAAGATTGCGCCGTTGATGCAAGCAATAAATAGGCACAACCTTGAACGCAAAACCTTGAACATAGAACCTATCCTCGTTCACACCGGTCAGCACTATGACTATGAGATGTCAACGGTATTCTTTGAGGATCTGGAGTTGCCAGAGCCAGATATCTACCTTGGCGTTGGCTCAGGAACTCATGCCGAGCAGGTGGGTGGGGTAATGATCGAATTTGAGAAAGTGCTTTTTAAAGAAAAACCCGATTTAGTTATAGTAGTAGGTGATGTCAACTCCACCTTAGCCGCAGCTCTGGCTGCAGTGAAGCTTCATATCCCTGTAAGCCATGTTGAAGCTGGATTATACTTCTATGATTTAAGCATTCCTGAGGAGGTAAACCGCTTGCTCACTGACCAAGTTTCCGACTGGCTTTTCACCCCTTGCCGTGATGCTGATGAGAATCTCAGGAAAGAAGGAATACCTGAAGACCGAATCTTCTTTGTGGGCAATATAATGGTAGATAGCCTACTTTTAACTAGAGAGAAAGCAGCACAGCGTCAAATCCTCGGTCAGCTTGGCTTGAAAAATGAAGGCTATGTTTTACTTACCTTGCATCGCCCTGACAATGTAGATAATGAGCCAACTCTCAGGCGCCTTATGCAAGCTATTAGCGAGGTCTCAAAGCGAATTCCTGTTATCTTTCCTGTCCACCCTCGAACTCAAAAAAAAATCAAACAATTCAACGTCCTCAACCGATTACCAGTCACCAGTCACCAATTATTCCTCACCGAGCCTCTTGGCTATTTGGACTTCCTCAACCTGGAAATGAACGCCAAATTTGTCATGACTGACTCTGGAGGTATTCAAGCCGAGACGACGATATTAAATATTCCCTGCCTCACCTTATACCAGGCTACCCTCTGGACGGTTACCCTCACCCAAGGGACTAATGCTTTAGTTGGCACTGAGCCGGAGAAAATAATCGAAGAAGCGTTTAAAATCCTTGATAGGAAGATTGCTGATCACCAGTCACTAATTACTGATCACCCTTCCTATCCCGAACTCTGGGATGGCAAGACGGCGGAGAGGATAGTAAAGGTATTAGTAGACAGTGGATAGCGTGTAGCAGGTAGCTAGGAGGTTAATGAGGATTTGCTATTTTGCCGATGCTATAAGCATCCATACCCAGAGGTGGGTAAAATACTTTGCTGATAAGGGACACGAAGTTCATTTGATTTCTACTGTGCCACTGGGGGATGGTAATATTGGGAACACGGAATTGTATGTGCTTAATAAGTTTCGCCCGCAAATACGGATTATATCTTTCCTAATAAATTTATTATCGGCCGCCTTTCAAGTTAGAAAATTGATAAAAAAAATCAAGCCAGATATCCTTCATGCTCACTATATTACAGAGTGCGGCTTTTTAGGGGCATTAAGTGGATTTCACCCCTTTGTCCTAACCGCTTGGGGCTCTGATGTTTTAGTGGACACCGCTAACTCCAGAATCTACCGCTACTTTGTGGAGTTTGCCCTGAAAAGGGCTGATTTAATAACAACTGAAGGAGAGAATGCTATAGAGGAAATGATAAGATTGAGGGGCGACCCTGATAAGATAAACCTTATCCTTTTTGGTGTAGATACCAAGAAATTCAGTCCTAAGGATAGAAGCCTTGATGAAGAACATAGGGCATTTGATTCCCCCACAGTGATAAGTACTCGAAATTTGGCCCCGATTTATGACCTGGAAACGCTGATTAGGTCAGTGCCCTCGATGTTGGAGCAAATCCCTGAGGTCAAATTCATAATTGCTGGTAATGGAACGCAGGAAAACTACTTGAAGGATTTAGCCAAGTCTTTAAATGTTTTAGATAGCATTACATTTGTTGGACACATACCTCATGAGGAACTTCCTCATCATTTAAGGACAGCCAATGTATATGTCTCCACATCTCTGTCCGATACCATTTCTGGAAGTTTGATGGAAGCGATGGCTTGTGAGCTAGCCCCTGTTGTTACCAATGTGGGTGATAACAAGAAATGGATAGCGAATGGAGAAAACGGATTTATTATCCCGGTTAAGAGACCAGATTTATTGGCCGAGAAGATTATTTATTTACTTAATAATGAAGAGCTTAGACAGAAAATGGGAAGGGCTAACCGGCAACTGATTGAAGAGAGGGCCGATTATAAAAAGGAAATGGATAAGATGGAGCAGCTCTATGAAGAACTGCTTGAGAGAGGTGAAAGATGAAAATGCTAATCACTGGAGGTGCTGGATTCATAGGTAGTCATCTATGTGACAAATATACCAAAGATGGTCATACCGTGCTTTGTCTGGATAATTTCATGAATGGAAACCTGATAAACATCAGGCACTTGCTAAATTATCGAAACTTTAAGCTCATAAATGGGGATGTTAGAGATTTTGATTTGCTAGAAAAAATTGTGCGAGATGTCGATGTAGTATTCCATCTGGCAGCACAAATTCATGTGGATAGGTCCATTGTCGAGCCTAAACTCACTTATGAAGTGAATGTATTGGGGACACAAAACATCTTGGAAGTAGCTAGAATATGCGATGTCGGAAAGGTGATTTATACCTCAACCTCCGAGGTATATGGCTCAGCTCAATATATTCCTATGGATGAAAATCACCCACTAGCTGCACCTCATCCTTATGGTGCCAGCAAAATTGCTGCTGATAGGATGTGCCATGCATATATTAATACTTACGGTATGAATATCTATATTATGAGACCCTTCAATACCTTTGGACCCAAGCAGAAAGATTCCGGCTACGGTGCTGTCATTTCTATGTTTGTAAGGCGTGTTTTGGGTGGAATGCCGCCAATAATTTATGGTGATGGCAGCCAAACAAGAGATTATACTTACATAAAAGATGTAGTTAGCGCCTTTGATTCAATCCTAAACCACAATAAACCAGTGGCAGAGCCAATTAATTTTGGCACTGGCAAGGAGATTAGAATTGTTGACCTGGCGGATGAGATTATAAAGTTATGTGGCATGGAAGGTAAAATTAAGCCGGTTCACGTAGAGGCAAGACCGGGAGAAGTCCAAAGGCTGGTAGCCAAGATTTCAAAAGCTGAAGAGCTCTTGGGCTGGAAGCCCAAACATAAACTTGAGGATGGCTTGAGAGAGTTCATTGATTGGTACACAAATTACAAATCTGAGGAATGGGTTAAACCAACATAAGGGGAGATTATGCGGAAAGCAGAATTTCTACCCTATTTTCAGCCTCTCATCCAAGAAGAAGAAATAAGGGAGGTAATAGATACTCTAAATTCGGGCTGGCTTTCCACAGGGCCAAAAACGCTGAAATTCGAGAAACTCATCGCCGCATATGCAGGAGCTAAGTATGCCATTGCACTGAATTCATGCACTGCTGGCCTCCATTTATCCTTGATTGCTCTTGGTATCGGGGAGGGAGACGAAGTTATAACAACTCCCTTTACCTTCGCTTCTACAGCAAATGTAATTGTGCATGTAGGAGCAAAGCCAGTCTTCGTTGATATAAAGAAAGACACATATAATATAGCCCCGGAGAAGGTAAAAAGGGCGATAACAGCGAAAACTAAAGCTATCATCCCGGTTCACTATGCTGGGCAGCCCTGTGATATGAGAGAACTAATGGAAATTGCACAGAAGCACAATCTATATGTTATTGAAGACGCTGCCCATGCGATTGGTGCTGAATATAAAGGCAAAAAAATAGGGACATTTGGCGATATTACATGCTTCAGTTTCTATGCCACCAAAAACATGACCACTGGGGAGGGTGGAGCTATCACTACAAATGAAGATAAGGTGGCAGAGAAATTTAGGATTTTAAGATTACACGGCATAACTAAGGATGCTTGGAAAAGATATTCAGTATCGGGAAGCTGGTATTATGAAATTGAAGATTGTGGCTGGAAGTATAATATGTCCGACATTCAGGCAGCCATGGGGGTTCAGCAGTTAAGAAAGCTGGATAAATTTATAGAGATTAGGAGAAAGTATGCCCATATTTACAACGAGGAATTTTCGCAACTCGGAGGGATTATCACCCCGTACGAGAAGTCAGATGTTAAGCATGTATATCACCTTTATCCAGTGTTGCTAGAAAAATTCAACAGGGATGAATTTATCAAGAAAATGGCAGGAAAAGGAATTGGATGTAGTGTGCACTTCATTCCTCTGCATTTGCACCCGTTTTACAGGAAAGAATTTGGCTTTAATAAAGGCGACTTCCCCAATGCAGAGTGGGTTTACGAAAAAGAGGTTTCCCTACCTTTGTATCCCAAGATGAGTGAAGAAGATGTGTGGCGAGTTATAACTGCTGTGGGAGAGATACTATGGGGCTAAGGACTATCGGGTTGCGATGAAAGATGGCTACAAGCCCAAGAATTACTCGGAGCAGAGGCACCAAATGTATGTGCATAGAGAGTTAGTAAAACAGTATGGTTCATAGGTAGGTAAGATGAGCTGGAGAATTCCCTTATTTAGAATATATTGGGATGGGGAAGATGTGCGTATGGTAAGCGAAGCGATAAAGAGGGGAACATACTGGGCAACAGGTCCCGAAATACAGGCCTTTGAAGAGGAACTGTCTGAGTATCTTGGCATAAAGTATTGCCTGACCTTTAATTCCGGCACTTCGGCGCTTCACGCCATCCTTTTGGCTTATGGCATTGCTTCGGGAAATGAAGTAATAGTTCCCTCTTTTACCTTCATTGCTACTGCTAATGCTCCTCTTTTTGTGGGTGCAAAGCCAGTCTTTGCTGATATAGAGGAAAAGACCTTTGGGCTTGAGCCAGAGGATGTAAAGAGAAAGATTTCCACAAGGACAAAGGCCATGATACCTATCCACTATGGAGGCTGCCCTTGTTTGATTGAAGAATTAAAAGAAATTGCCCGAGATCACAACTTAATTCTTATAGAGGATGCTGCTGAAGCTTTAGGCGCTAGTGTCAATGGTAGGAAAGCAGGTGCTATTGGTGACTCTGCCATTCTGAGCTTTTGCCAGAACAAGATAATCACTACCGGAGAGGGTGGGGCTGTGGTAACTAACTCTAAAGAGATATATGAAAGGTCAAAGTTAATAAGGTCTCACGGAAGATTAGAAACTTCAGATTATTTTTCTTCCTCAGATTACATGGATTATATGACCCTGGGCTACAACTTCAGGATGTCAAACATAACTGCTGCATTAGGCATAGCCCAGCTCGGTAAGATAGATAACATCATTAGCCTGAGACGAGGGAATGCTGAATATATGACACAGCAACTATCAAAGATAAGGAATGTGGCTATACCTGAGGCGCCCAGTGGGTATTACCATGTATATCAGATGTATCCTATCATAATAAAGGATGGTAAAGTTACCAGAGATAATCTAAAGGAATATCTCGCCCAGAAAGGTATCCTGACTAGAGTGTATTTTGGTCCGGTTCATCTCAGCCAATTTTATAGGAAGACCTTCGGCTATAGAGGTAGAGAGCTCCTTGTTACCGAAAAGGTTTCAGAACAAATCCTTTCCTTGCCAATATATCCAACCCTGTCCAAGGAGGAAATGGACTACATAGTTGAGATGATTAAGTCATTCTTCCTAGGTAAGGAATCAGGAGGATAGCTCTTAGATTCAATCCCGAACAAACATCCGCAGAAATAGCTCAAAGCTTACCAGAAAGCAAAGTCGTTGTGAGTGGTCTGTCTTTCCAGCTTCATGTTCGCTAATCAGCGTTTCAATGTAGCCTTGATTCAAATAGCTCCGGTAGCAGGCCTTTTCATTTAACAGGATTTCCTTGACAAACCCTTTCCATTTCTCATTCAGCCTCAGCCATTCATCAAGATTTACGTAGCTCCGTTTGTCAGGTAGATAAATTTTGCCTCCGGTCAAACGCCATATTTCCTTTCTAAGCCTCCCCTTGCCATATTGATACATTTCCCCCAGTCTCCAGGCTATTAAAGGAGCATCGGCAGGAACCATCGTCTGATTATAAGGTATTGCCGCTAATTCGGGAGTAAGCCTCATCAAGAACTTCCTATAAATGCGGTGATTAATTCGTAGTTCCCGTGGTATCTTAATTATAACGTCGATGAAATTGTTATCAAACAAAGGGGTTATGTCCTCCAGTACACTTCGCATTACAACATTTCCCAAAAGATTGAAACGCCTGACAACAGTTTGAAGCACAAAATAATCAAACTTGTTCACCGGGTGCCCTATTTTTCTACTTAGGAAGGATTTAACTGATTGCGGGGGCATATCCTTAACTTTGGCATAATAATCATCGTTGAAGAGTCTAGCCAGCATATCATCCGAGAAAATTCGGTGCGACGCGTATATATTTCTAGCGAGGTCGTCGTCATTCTTCGCTTTAGATACCCCTGGCACTGGATAGACGGCAGTAAGTAGCACATCACCCTCCAAACCATCAAAAAGAACATCGACATAGGGTTTTACCCTCCTGTAGGCGAATAGTTGATGCCCGACGCCTATGTAATCCATACCATCGGTAATGCGAACCACATCCTCAGAATATGGAGTGACAACTTCATCCGGGTTTATTTCCACCGATATATGCCTCATATTAGCCTTCCTGGAAGCAATCTCGGCAATCTTCATCTCATCACATCCCTTTATGCCAAAGGTAATGGCAACTACATCCCGCCTCTTATCTTTATTCATAGCCCCAACAATTGACCTGGAATCCAATCCACCGCTTAAGGCAACACCATAGCGAAGATTATCTCGCATGCGTACATCCACCGCCGTGGTAAGGGTTTCGACCAACTGGTCAACTATTTCATCCTCCGAAAGGTTATAATCTGGCTCATAATTAAAGTCCCAATATTCTTCGATGGAGATATTCCTGCCATCGTAGGTAAAGACTGAAGCCGGCGGCAGAAGCTCTATACCCTTAAAGAAGGTTTTATTCCCTACAATCGGCCCACGGGCAAAGAAATCTACTATAGCTTCATTATTTAGTTCTCCCTTAAATGCTTTGTCTTCCAAGATCGCCTTAACCTCTGAGGCAAATAGTAACTTGCCGCCGCTTATGGCGTAATAAAGAGGTCTGAGGCCATACCTATCATTGGCAACTATCACCTTCCTTTGCTTGAGATCATAAATAGTTAGCACGAAAGAACCGTTTAAGCTTTTAACGAAGCCCTTCCCGTATTCCTCATAAGAATGCAGGCAATATTCGGCATCATTGCCAACAGTAAACCTATGCCCTCTACTTTTAAGCTCACTTACTTTGTTTTCATAATCATAAACCTTTCCATACATGAACATACAAAGGGTTTTATCCTCGTTAAAGATTGGCTGGGGTTCTGGATTGAATATCCCTAAGTCCACCCGGGCAGCACTGAAAAAGGAGTCAGAGTATATATTTGCTTTGTACCATTCTTCATGCTTTATTGAATTAGCCATCTTATGTAAGAGTGGCGCATCCACCCTATTATTCCAGACGATTCCCACAAGTCCAGGCATAAAATCACCTCCGAGTTATTAATGAATAAGCAAGGTATCTAAATATGCCTTTATCTTCTTTGGTAAGGAAGAGTTTGAAAACCAAAACTATATAAGCACATAGGATAACACTACCAACCACATAGTGGTTTATCAATTGTGTTCCGCCTAAAAACAAGGCAACCGCTATCCCAGCAAGTCCCATAGTCCACGCAAACCACTTAATATCAATTCTCACCGTCAATATTTTGGGTATAAGTGCCAGAAAAATTATAGTTCCAAGCAGTAAAGAAGCAGTAGTAGCTATTGCTGCCCCCAGAATGCCAAAACGCGGTATAAGTAGGATATTTAGCCCCACATTCACCCCTGCTGAGGTAGCATCGATCTTTAGAGCTAAATCTGGTCTGCCTACGCCGCTAAAGGATCCACCTATAGAAATTTCGGTACTCCCTCCAATTACCCTTGCAATGAGCAGTACGCATAATGGCAAAACGGCATAAATAAACTCTCCGCCGAATATTGTAGTGATTATCTCCCTGGAGAAAAATCCAACCCCAAGCCCTAAAGGCAGCAGGATGCAGGCAGAGTATCTCATACTTTTATTAATCATTTGTTGCAGCGCCTGGTGATTATTTTTAGACCAGTACTCTGAGGTTGTAGGATAGGTTATCGCTTGAATTGCCTGGGGAATTATGAGAAAGAACATGCTTAGCGAGACAGCAACGCTATAATACCCAACATCTTTAGCTGCCAAAAAATATCCTATTAGTATGATATCCGTGTAAGCAAGTACTAAACCCATTGCATTTGCCCCGAACATTTGACTGCCGAACAATACTAATTTTTTTGCATTCTGAACAAAACCTTGGAGACTTAAGTGCACGAACCTCCTTGAGCGATATAATCCAAAGACACACCCGCCTACCACAGAAAGGACTATGCCGAATACTGCCCCTTCAACGCCAAATCCCAGCCCAACGAAAGCTATTATAAATGCAATCATTAAGATGCTTTGTAATATGAGCAGGGAGGCAAAAATTTTCATCTCTCTTAATCCATTAAGCAGTCCTGTCAAAGCTTGGAATAGGGAAATAAAAGGAAGTGCGAAGGCAAGGATTTTGAGGAGGCGCGCCAACTCAGGCATATGGAAAATGCCGGCGAGTGTTCCTGAAAGAGCATATAGAAGGATACCAACAAGGATGCCAAAGAGAATCGAGCTGAGCAGCCCTGAGGATACAGTTTGAGTTAACTTTTCCTTAACATCTTTATACTCGGCAACATACTTTATGAGTGCCGCCGGAATCCCCAAGGTAGCAACAAGCACGGCTATCCCCTGAACAGTGATAACCATTTGGTATAAACCAAGAGCAGCAGCTCCAAGCCAGCGGGCAAGGAATATGCTAAGCAAAAAACCAATTGGTAGGGCGACTACAGAACTGATGAGAACCCAGCCAACATCAAAGCTGAACTTCTTTACCTGCTCCATATCAAACCGAACTTGGTCAACTCTTGGGTATAATATAGGCTTTCACGTTTCCCGTATTATAAATCAGATTTCCTTTATCTATTCCTTGTTCCTTCATATAGTCCATCACCGCTTTTGGGCTCTCATAATTATCAATGCCGCCCTCATGTATTCCCACGCTATATTTCTCATTCCACTCAGGGTGATGCAAATAATAACTTCTGGCGATGAAAATGCTGCTATCTTGCTCTACCATCTCCGTATACGGCTCATAGCCTATTACATAGGGAAATATATAGCCGTAATACAAGTCTGTTTTGGGACAGCCAACCTCCATATCTGATAAGGTCTTAATAGCGGTCAGTTCTGATTGAGTATATCCGATTCTCGCGGCGCCATTATAAAGAAAGGGGCTATCATCATTTGCGCTGCTGTTCGTCGTGGTCATCATACAAAAAATTGCCAACACCGCCACCATAATCAGGCTTAATTTCCCTAAGCCAGGCCTTATAAGCCTGGATACACCCAAGAAACCTTGCACTGCCAGTATAGCTAGTGGCACGTACAAGAAAATAAACCACCGCCCAGGTAGTATGATCTCCAGGTTAAACAGTACAAATGCGTATGGCAAACCAATTAACATCGCGGCGACCAAGATCAGAGCCATTCTTGGCCCCGTACGATTTCGGGCATGGAAATAGATTAAAGCCCCAATGAGCCCAAAAGCCAGCAAAAGCAAAAATCCACCCTGGTCAAGAAGCGAAACCGCATAGGGGATATTTGTTGCTGGCCCCCATGTTGTCAACACAAATTGGGCTTCCATTTGTAGCGATTCACCCAGATGGCTAAGATTCCAGGCGAAAAATGAAGGGCCCCATGGAGGACTTTGCATCCACCTGAATAGCATAGCCACGCCAAAAAACGTTATCATGCTCAGGGAGACTACTTTATGGACCAGAGCAGGTTTACTTATTTGCTTATACCACTTGATGCCGGCAAAAACAGCCATCAAGCTCAGCAGAGTTACCAAGGCAGCAATGGTATGAGTTAGTATCAAAGATACCGATAACATTACGATTAGTGCGCTATATCTGAGGCTCCTTTTCTCATCACGGCAAAAAACGAGGTAGAGGATTGCTGAGAAGAAGCAAAAGCCAAGAGACATCGGGATTATTGCTGTAGACCTTTCGATAAAGTCAGTAGTAAAAGGAACAATAAGCGCCGCCAGCAGTCCTGCCTGGGTGTTAATTAATTTCCTGCCAATCAGAAATACAAACAGGCAGGATATTGCCATAAACACCCCTGTAGAAGCGAAGCCTGAGCTATAAGTGGACAATGAGGTTAAAATCTGTGTCATACCCGCAGTGATGTGAAATACTGGAAAAAGATAATAGCCGTTACTTATAAACTCGCCCTGGGTGATATGCCCCAGGCTAACTGTTTCCTGAATCCACTCATTGTGCAACCATGGGTCAACGCCATAGATTCCGGGAAACTGGTAATATATGCCAGCGTAAGTGATGAGGCTTAGAGCAATTATTTTAGATAAAGCAATGAAGGTGTGAGAACTCTTCTCTTCGTTCAAGCAAAATATGTCTAAGATAATGGAAGCAGCAGCCACCAAAAGCAGAGCAAAATAGAGCGGTGGCCTGTAGTAGAGGTTACTCCATATAAGGCATATGCTCAGGGAGAGACTAATGATGAAAATGATATGGCTCAGCGATATAACTCGATTTCTTTCTATAAGCGCAGGCAAGCTCTCAATTTGAGATAGCTTTCCCCTGAATAGCAAGTAGAGTAAGGATGACACAGATATGATTAAAGGGACGTGTATCCCATAGTGCTTTAGTATCAGGGACGTAGCAATAGATGCTAGCGCCATGCACAGTATTATGACTGCGACAACTTTATCAAGAGCAAATCTACGCTCTTCCATTGCTGACGTAACTACTTTCGTAGAGGAGTCGTTTGTCTCAGGAGCATCGAAGACCTCACACAGTAGGGGAATCCCGTTTGACTAGCCTGCTGTCCTTGTTTCATATTTGATACAATATCGTACTCAGCGTCCACTGAAAAGATGACTTAAACTTGCTTACGTTTTCGTGTCATGCTGTGCTATTTCCTCCTGTAATCCATAATTGCCGCTTCGCAGACATCAGCCACCCTCTTAGCCACACTTTCCCAGCTTTGGTTTTCCACCACATATTCTCGCCCGTTCCTGCCCATCTCACTTCTAAGCTCGGGTTTTTGGAGCAACTTAGTGGTGACATTGGCAAATTCCAGTCGATTTTCTGGGTCTATGAGTACTCCGGCTTTAAATTGTTCCAAAATTTCAAAACCATCTGTTCTAGTCGCCACGACTGGTTTCCCACATGCCATATATTCGCATAATTTCAAAGGTGAATATCCACTCTTCAGCGGTTTCTTAGGAAGAACACAAATGTCGCTGGCATTCGTATATAAGGGGATCTTTTGATAGGGGACCATTCCAGTAAATATTACGTTGGGCATTACACCAACCTGCTCAGCAAGCTCAGTTAGTTCTTGCTTCCATGGTCCATCACCAACAATTAAGAATCGTGTATCTGGGTATGATTCCAGAATCAACGGGGCAGCTCTTATGAGATATTGAACTCCCTGCCACTGCACCAAGCTGCCAACAAAGCAGATGTAACTATCGCTTCGATTCAAACCTAATTCTTCTCTCGCTTCTAAGACATCCATCGGCTTGAATAAGTCTGTGTTTGCCCCATTCAGGATCACAACTATCTTATCCTCAGGCACCCCATAATCTCCTTGAAGGACCTCTTTCAGTTTTGATGTAACCACAATAATTCTATCAGCCCTCGGCATGTTAAACCTCTCTATTCGATCAATAACCCATAATGAAACTCTGTCTCCCCACCTAGTAACTCTCAACTCATCAGCCACTATCCCATTTACCTCCTTAATTGAGGGAATTTTAAATAACTTGGCTAATAGGGATTCACTGTTAAACAGCCCATGCCTCCTATATATCACGGCAATCTTTCCCTTTCTCCTGGCTATGGCAATCAAAGTCGAAAAGAAAACATAAATTTCGTGCCGAAAAAGTCCTAACATAGAAAGTTCACCTCTAAATGGTTGAAATACTGGCCACCGGAGCATTCTTATTTCTACTTGTCTCCATAGTGGGATCTGGGGATTAGCTTCAGTTCCTGCATCATTTTGAGAGTAGCCTCGGTTTAGCAATATTACTTTATGCCCCATATGAGACAAGCGACTTATAACCTCAAAGGCATGCACTGACCAGCCTACTAGACTCCTCACTCTTAAATCGTCACAGAACAGAATATTCATTTGTGTCACCACATCGTTTACTTTGGCCTCAGGTTCATTAAGATCTTTCTATACCTTTCTATTGCGGCTTCATAAGTATACTTATTCTTGATAAGGGCACAAGCATTCTGGGCAATTTGCTCAAGGTTTGGATGATTCAAAGCCCTCATAACACTTTTGGCGATGTACTCTGGTGAATTGCCTTCCATAATAAAGCCAGTTTCACTGTCCTTTACCACATCTGGTATTCCGCCCACAGGCGTTGCTATGACTATGCACCCACATCCCATGGCTTCCAAGACAAGGTTGGGCAATCCCTCCATGTATGAGGGCACAACAACTGTCTTTATATCACTTAAGTAGCTCGGTAATTCCCTATTTTGGATCCATCCGGTCAGTTTTACTTTATCTTGGATATCCCCTCCCACTAGTATTTGTTTAATGTTATTTTTCAAATCCCCGTCACCAATCATGATCGCCTGAATATGCTCTTGTTTTGCCACCAATAATAAAGATTGAGTAAACTCCAAAACGCCCTTTCTCCTCGAAAAACTACCAATATAGCCTACTTGATAGGCTCGTTTTGCCAATTTCCTGCTTCTTCTCAAAAAAGGAGCGTGAATATATAAAGAGCCATCGCCAATCTTATTCTGGTACCTATGCAAATTGTATAGGTTGACCATACATTCGCTTTCGGGCAGTAACTTATCCACCAGTAGATAGGATACCTTCTCTACTGTTTTAAACAGTGCTATTTTGCGCTTATTTGATTTTGCATAGTATTCCTTCAATGCGCCTGATGGGCTTCCGTCGCTCCGCAAGATTATCGTTTTCCTCAAAAGCTTCCCAAAGAGAATTGGAAAAGCGTACAAATCCGCCCCACAGGCAAAAACTAATATATCGAGCCTTTTTCTAAGTTTAAACAAAGCGAATACAATTTTTGTTTGGTGCAGCAAAAAAAAGAGAAGTCTTGTAAGAAAACGGCCTTCTCTACCTTGCTGGCGGAGGTAATATGGAAAATCTATGTCCAACATAGTGGTCTTGGAAGGAAGCCTCTGCTTGATACTAGCGCAATTGGTAGTCACCCATACGGTCTCCTCTGATAGTGATTCTAGAAGATGGACCAATTTTAATTGGCCTTCTACAACCGGCGCTGCTCCAGCAAAGTCAGGAGATGCAGTTATGATTCCAATCCTATATTTCATAATCGTCGACGTGGATTTCCTCAATCGCATCTGCTACTCAAACGCTAATTCACAATGAAGCTTCTCTACAGAAGTGGCTGAAGTATTCGCAATGAAAATAGGACTACTCCTTATGCGTCTCCATAGCGATAATTGTGGATTAGCGTTGGCTTCTGCCCTGTTTGTGCTATGGTCGGTATTTATGAGCACTATATTATGCCCCAACTTTGATAAGTTACTTGGCGCCTCATATATATGAACCCACTTAGTTCTCAGGCTACCAGCTTTTGAATGGTCACAAAATAAAATATTCATTTCTGTCGCCGTATAGCCTGCCGCAGCTTCAGGCTATTCAAGACGTTCCTATACCTCTCTACCGCAGCTTGATAAGTATATTCCCTCCCAATGAGTGCACGCGCATTCTTTACAATTTGCTCAAGGCTAGGATGGTTGAAAGCTCTAATGACATTCTTGGCAATGCACTCGGGGGAATTATCTTCCATAATAAAGCCAGTTTCGCCATCTTTTACCACATCTGGAATAGCCCCGACGGGCGTTGCCAAAACTGGTGTGCCACAAGCCATCCCTTCGAGCATAATGCTAGGGAGTCCTTCAGTATAAGAGGGTAAGACAAGCAGTTTTAACTCATTCAAATAGTCCGGAAGCTGATCGTGAGGGATCCAGCCAGGAAGCTTTACTTTGCCATTCAAGTTCTCTTCGCGCAAATATTCATCAATTTTATCTCGTAGCCGACCCTCTCCTCCTACTAAAAATTTAACATCGTTCCCTTCCTTTAGTATTTCAGGAATTGCCCTGATGAAATTCAGTATGCCCTTTTCATCGCTCAAACGCCCTATATACCCAACCAAGTCCTGCCTTTCACCTGGTTGCTCATGCACTTTGAATTTGTCAAAGTCGACAAAATATTCGTGGGCAATGGAGATTTTGTACCTGTATTTTTCTAAGTCCCATTCTTGGATGAGATTTTCTGAATATACAACAATCCTGTTTGAGAGGATTAAAGAGGCTATTCCTAACAGTTCCATAGGCCTAAGAAAGAACTTGCTCTGAGCTCCTAAAATCTTCGCATCGGAAGCTGCATAGAATGACACAATCTTCTTTCCAAGTAACTTAGCAGTCAACATAGGTAGCACCGAAGCTGCTGCCCCCATATAGAAAATCCACAAATCGGTTGTTGCCGATGCCTGAATCAACCTGTAAGCCATCTTCAATTGTGTGGGAATGTAATTCACGATCCTGGCAAATGTACTTGGTTTTGGTCTATATCCCACCCCGTAGAGTTTGACCTTATGATTATCTTTGAAGAAAGTATAGCCAGCGTCACCAGTAATGAGACAGATTCTACCTGAAAACGAACTTACTATGTCAACAAGGTTTGATAAAGGCATAAGTCCTGCTTCACATATGGGAATAGTAGCTATGCCCACATTTAGCTTTTCCATAACTTCTGAATCTTTGTACATGTTCAATTCAACTAATTCCGCTGGGGTTCCTCAATAGTCTCTTTTGGTAATTGGTTTTCGCAAAATTCTATTGTAAAAAGGAAGCAGTATTATTCCGACGCCATAACATTCTCATAGACCTTGAAATATCCGTCCACGCATTTATCCCAGCTAAACACTTTCTGCTCGCTGCTTCCCACCTCGCCTTTATAAACCTTCTCGACGCCCTCCGCTATTGCTTCAGGGTTTCTGGGCTCAACAAGAACATATCTCCCAGAGACAACCTCTGGTAGGGAAGCCACATTTGATGCCACTACAGGCTTTCCCATGGCGCATGCTTCGGCAGCAGTAAACCCAAAGCCCTCTGAGAGTGAAGGAACAACGACACAATCTGAGGCAGCGATGTAATTCGGCAGTTCAATTCGCGGCACAGGATCTAGTAATATAACTCTATCTTCAATTTCAAAGTTCTTGATCATCTTTCTGACATTTTCGTATCTATCCCTAGGGTCATCTGCTAGGAGTATAAGAAGTCTTGACTTCGGAATCCTCTTAGAAACCAAGGGTACACTTTGAATTAAGTATTCCACTCCCTTGGAGATACCTGGGCGACCGTAATACATATACACGAATTCATCCCCCAACCCGAACTTTTGCCTTACTGCCTTATCATTAGCCTTTTGAGGATTAAAGAGGTCATAATCAATGCCGTTATAAATGACCTCCAGTTTTCTATGATCCACAGCGAAATGGCTCAGAGAGCTAGCTGTATCTCCAGACACGGAGATGCATTTATCAAAGGGCAGAGCAATGATGAGGCGTTCAAGAAACTGGTGTAGCGTAGCCATAAACCAGCTCATGCCAGTTGAATCCTTCCATCGAGAACCAAAAATTTCATGGACAGTTATGACGCATTTCTTACCTCTTAACCTAGAAGCCAGCCAGGCGGGAAAGGCACCATTGTAAGTCGTGGTATGAATCAAATCGGCATCCTTAGCAAGTTTGAAAACTTTTGGGATACAAAGAAAGGTGAACCAATACCTCATTCCCCTTTGAGGAACCTTCACTCGGTGAATTCTAACGCCGTTGCCTGTCTCAAAAGCTTTAGTGCCCTTTAGCTTAGAGGTTATGACAGTGATATCATGGCCTCGGGTGGCTAAGCCCTCACATAGGTTTTTGAACACAATCTCTACCCCTCCAATGTGTGGCGGATAATATTCTAATGCAAATAGAATTCTCATTTCTCCTTTTCAGTACTTTCCCTTTCTGAGTGCAAGCCTTCAATGGCTCTTTGTAGCATACCCTTGAAACGCAGCTTCACCACGGTAAAGGCTACACCAAAGCCATGGCTCACCGGATTAATGGTGGAGCTTTTGGAATGATAGGTGCAGGAAATAGGTACCTCTTCAATGCTAAAACCCCTTTCCCTTGCCTTTAGTATTACCTCAACGCTGATGCCCATCCCTTTCTCAGTGAGGGAAATGGTGTCCAGGATTTTTTTGCTATAAGCTCTAAAGCCACTCTGGGAATCGGATACTTTTATCCTGGAGCCAAAGTTATAGAGGAAGGTGATAATATCGATGCCGACTTTGCGGTAGCGGGGCATAGTAGTCTGTTGAGTTGATAGAGTTTGTTGTGTTGACTTTGTTAATTCGAGGAAGCGGGAACCAATTACCAGGTCCGCTTCTCCAGTGAGGAGTGGCGCTAAGACTTGAGGAAGTTCATCCGGATTATGCTGTCCATCTCCATCCAGGGTAACTAAAATATCGGCCTCGTTTGCCTTCGCTGCCTCAAAGCAGGACTTTATAGCGTCCCCGTAGCCCATCCTTATGCCATGATTTATCACCAAAGCCCCGGTAGCTTTGGCTGCCTCGGCGGTGCCATCACGTGAGCCATCGTCCACTACGATGACCTGGTCAACATATTTTCGGGCTTTGGATACCACATCACTGATGAAGTGCTCGGTGTTGTAGCAGGGGATGACAGCGACTACCTTCGGCTGAGTTTGTTGACTCGATCGAGTTTGTTGGAAATTATTACTCATTTTTTATTCCACAAGTCCATTTGTGATAAAGGCATGGACTTTTCCCATCTGGATTAATCTCACTGTCGCCCAGGCTAGAATAGCAAATCCTATGAGCTCAGATATGTAAACAATTGGCATGGTCACCAGCTCCCGAAGCATTACAGGCAGCCAGCCGAAGAAATTTGCTGGATCAAGTTTGGGAAAGCTCCAGCCATATATTGGCCAGAGGAGGGTATGAGGGGCACGCCACATCCCATCCAGGATAAGGTGTATGGCACAACCAAAAGAAAGCATGAGACACCAGGATTTCTTCCATCTCCGGTATACGTATGCCCCTAAGAGGGCAAGAAAAATGGTGAAGCAAAGCGTATGAGCGAATATTACGCCGTTCTGGAAAGTTTGGTAAAAAAAAACGTCTCCTATTGGCTTGTCAATCAAGTCGGGAAGAAGGGAACCTATGAGCAGGACCCTGTAATCCAGGTGCTTTTTGAGTGAGGAAAGCGAGGCGGGGGGATTGTCAGAGAGATTGCTTCGCTGTCGGTTCGCTGCCTCTTCGCTGCGCTCGGAGCTTGGGCTCGGAGCGCTGGCTCGCAATGCCGGTGAGGAAAGCTGGAACTTGCTTTTTGTGCTAAAAGGGTGACTTCCGGTGAGGGACTTATCCAGCAATATTCCAGCCCCCAAAGTGATCCCCACATGGGCAAATAGAAGCATTAGTTGCTACTCCTGAGATAATTCATGTCATTTCACAGTTACTGATTTCGCCAGATTGCGAGGTTTATCGGGGTCGAGACCCCGTATTATGGCTGAATGATAAGCTAAAAGCTGCAGTGGCACGATGCTTACCAAGGGATAGAAAATTTCCTCTACTTTAGGAATCTTGATCCACTCGTCGAACACGTCTTCTTGATGGTCGGAAACACCGATAATGAAAGCTCCCCGTGCTTTAGCTTCTTCGACGTTGGACAGGGTGTCGTGGAAAGTATAATCCTGAGGGCAAATAGCAATTACCGGGGTTCCTTTTTCAATCAAAGCCAGCGTGCCATGCTTCAGCTCCCCAGCAGGCAGGCCATCGGCGTGAACATAGGCGATTTCTTTCATCTTTAACGCTGCTTCACCAGCTACATGAAAATTAGTTCCCCGCGCTATATAATAGCAATCTTTCTTTTCTTTCAGCCTCTGCGCTAATTTGATTAACTCCTCCCCATTCTCATGGTGGTTTCCCCTAATCCAGGCAGGAGCTTCTGCTAACTTCTCCCTCCCTTCATCGAGCCTATTCGCCATGGCGAAACCGAGGAGATAGAAGATTATCAGTTGTGCTATAAAGGATTTGGTAGCGGCGACGCCTATCTCAGGACCACAATTGAGGTAAAGCACTTTATCGCTCATCCTCGCCAGTGAGGAGTCTGCCCTGTTGACCAGGGAAAAGATAGTGGCACCATTCTTCTTGGCTGCTTTAACTCCTTCCAGAACATCGGCAGTTTCACCGCTCTGGGAGACGGCTATCACCAGCGTGTCCTTACTAATAGACTCGGAGAAGTACTGGTACTCAGAGCCCATGATAACGGGGCTGAACTTTCCGGCAAGCTTGGAGAAAACATATCTTCCAAGTAGGGCAGCATACCTTGAAGTGCCGCAAGCAGTGAATGCCACTTGTTTTGCCCTCAGGATGTCCATAGCCATATCCATTATCAAGTGCTTGTCCTGCATTAAGGCTCGGCGTGCTGTCTCAGGCTCTTCCAGTATCTCTTTCAACATGAAGAAATCATGTCCTTGCTTGGTAGCTTCATCCCATTTCCAGTCTACCTTGCTGGGCGATTTCTCTAACTCCAGGCCGTCCTGGTTCACAAATCTCACCTTATCCCTGGTAGCTACCACAATCTCACCATCCTCCATGAAGATAACCTGGTCGGTCAACTTCAGGAAGGACAAGGCATCGCTGGCAATGAAATTCTTCCCATCGGCCAGGCCAACTATCAGAGGATTTCCCTGCCGGGCAGCTACTATCTTATCCGGTTCCAGAGACGATATAGCCAGAAAGGCGTAGGAGCCCTGAAGCTGCTTGGTAACATAGATAACCGCTTCCTCTAAACTAGACCCGTTATTCAGGTAATCCTCGAGTAAGTGAGGGATAACCTCAGTGTCAGTCTGGGAGGTAAATTTATGCCTGGGTTGGAGCTGGCTTCTTAGTTCCTGGTAGTTTTCTATAATTCCATTGTGGACCACCGCGATGCCGCCGTGGCAATCGGAGTGAGGGTGAGCATTGGCTGCTGTAACGCCGCCATGGGTTGCCCACCTGACATGCCCTATCCCTAGCACACCGGGAAGCTCATCCAAATGATGTTTCTGTTGCACCTCATCAAGCATGCCCACATCTTTCTTCAAGCACACCCTGTGATCGCCAATGGCAGCTATGCCGGCAGAATCGTAGCCACGGTATTCTAGATTCTTAAGCGATGATAAGATGATTGGCGCTGCCTGCTCCTCGCCTATAAAACCGATTATTCCACACATCGAAGTCTCCTCCTTACTTCCTACTTCTTTTTGGCATCCAGCTCAGCGGTATTCTCCGTGATCTTGTAGCCAGCCTTAGGCAGAATGATTTTGTCAGGGTCAAGGTCCTGAGTAAGACAAACATGGGGACCCACGAAGGAGTTAGGGCCAACCTTGATGCCGGGCATGATGCTGGCATTAATTCCTGTCCTTGAGTTGCTGCCAATTATGGCACCAAGCTTATCTTGCCCGGTATCTAGAGGCTCACCCTGAACGTTCACCTTGACCTTTTCTTCATCGAAGCGGAGATTAGCCAACACCGTACCAGCACCGAACGAACAGTCATCGCCGATTACGGAGTCGCCAATATAACTGGAGTGAAACCAGCAGTTATTGCCAATATAAGAGGCTTTCACCTCAGTGTTGTAGCCCACAACACAATTGGCACCAATATGGCTGTAGTCTCGAACCAGCACATTATTTCCGATTACCGAATTAGGGCCGACGTAGGTTGGTCCCCTGATAACAGCATTCTCCAGTACCCTGACGCCATCACCGATGATTACCTTGCCGTCGATGAAAGCTCTCGGTGAAATGTGAGCTGAGGGGGAGATGTAAGGCTTGCTCCTATCCAAGAAATATTTAACCACCTTGAAGATGTGCCACGGATATTTGATAGCCTGCCACAAACCATCCCAGGGGACTACCGTAATCTTGTGCTGGTCTTGAGCCATGTTGTCCAGGCTACACTCATAGGCATCGTCTTTGGTGGTCCTGACCTTCCTAGCATATTCCAGGAGCTCTTTTGAATTGGTATGAAGGTGGACCATAATGTTCACCAGATCACTGGGCTGCTTACCTACCTCAGGCTTTTCCACGATATGCTTCAGGTAGCTTTCTTCATCTACCACTAGATATCCGCCGGGAAAATAGTCCCTGACTTTGTAGCCCAAGATATAAGAGTTAGCAGAATTGTCCTTATAGGCAGCGAGGATAGCATTGTACGCTGAACTCTCAACGACATCATTGGGGTTGACCAAAATGATGGCTCCTTCAAGGAATTCGCCCGCGCTTTCCAGGGCACTTGCTATGCCTAAGGGTTCTTTCTGCAGGGCAAGCTCCACCTCTATTTCGGAGAGGCCCGTCCTAATTTGCTCTATTCTGGCCATGTTTCCTGGATTTCCAATCACTACAAAGTGCTTCAGGCCTGAAGCTCGTGCCATTTCTATCTGGCGCTGCAGCAGTGACTTTCCCACAAAGTCGAGGAGAAACTTATCCTCAGTGATGGGGAACATTCTCTTACCACTGCCACCGCACAGAAACACAGCTTTCATCGGATAACCTCCATGATGCTTTGAACCTGCTCTGTTCCTTTCCTTATAAGCTCATCAGTCCCTGACTCTGACATCGATTCAGCGATGACCCGGATGACAGGCTCAGTGCCGCTAGCCCTGATAAGCATCCAGGAACCATCGAACTCGAGCCTGACGCCATCCAGATTGTTTATTTCATTGCCTCCGAAAAGGTAAGCCCTGTCCTGTAGTTGTGCCATAACCAAGTATTTGAGTTCGTCTGGGCAGGAGATTTTGCTTTTTCTAAAGAATGGTTTATGAATATGCTGGAAGAATTGTCGAATCTCGCCAGCATATTTTATCTGGCTTAAGAGGAAAAGTGCAGCAAATATGCTATCCGGGTAGTAACCCATCCCGGGAATGATGTAAACTCCTACCTGCTCAACTCCAAGGGCAGCGTCAACCTCATGAGCTAAATAAGCCACATTAGCATCGCCTACTTTACCCCTTACCACTTTCCCTCCTAAATCCGCTATCGCCAAATCGAGAACTATCCCCGTCTCCACCGTAGTGGCGATTGTCTTCTTTCCCGTTTTTCGAATTATCCTGTTAGAAATAAAAGCGATCGGCTCGTTGAATCCCAAGAAGCCTTCCCTATCGCAAAAGACAACGCGGTCAGCATCCCCATCGAAACAAACAGCCAAATCACCATCCTCCCGTTTCAAGAACTCTACGGTTCCAAGCAGGCTATCTTCATTGGGCTCCGGGCCTCTCCCCGGGAAAAGACCATCTGGTTCGTCATTTAGAGGTATTACATTGAAGCCCATTTGAGCGAAGATATCGCTGGCAAAGCCAGAAGCAGCGCCATTGCCAGGGTCGACAACGAGCTTCAGGTTGTTAAATCCTGATGCCGGGAATTTTCCCTTGATGAATGAGAAGTATCTTTGTTTCACATCGTACAGCCGTTTCAAACTGCCTGTTTGCCCTCTTGTGAACTTCCCTCCAAGGTAAATTTCTTCTATGTCTGCTTCCTGGGCCTGGCTATATCCTGATGAATCCCTGTTGAAAAGCTTGATTCCATTGAACTCAGGTGGGTTATGTGAAGCAGTGATCATAATTCCTGTGTCAAATCCGATCTCCCGCGTGAGAAGTGCTAGAGCCGGGGTAGGCAAAATGCCTAAATCAACTACGTTTATACCAGATGAGAGCAAGCCCGAGATAACTGCGTTTTTGACTAATTCCCTGCTCTGCCTGGTATCGGTGGCAAGACAGACCGTAGCATGTAGCGGCAAACTAGCAGCTATTGCTTTAGCAGCCTCGCCGCAGAAATCCGTTGAGAACTCTTGGTTAACTATGCCTCTAATACCACTAGTTCCAAATAGGCGCCGACGATTAATACTCATAATACTCCCTCAGCTTTCCAAGGTAGCTTCCTGAGTATGTGAAGGAAAATTCTTGAAGGCAATTCAATTCCTTTCATCAGTCTCTCCCATCTAAATCAGTTCATGAAGCTATATCAAGCCCTTTTGTGCGGCGCAGCAAGGAGCGAACCCGAGCCACGAGCAACCTTAAGTTCAGGGGGTAGGTCATATAGACATCAGCCCCAGATTCCAGAAAGTCGACCCCTGCCCATTCCCGAGAATCTTCTCCGAGGATGATGATGGGAACGTTACTAGTCTGGCGGATACGAAGATAGGGCAAATCGGCATTTATCAGGGGAAGATGCTCAGCCAGCACTATCAAGTCAACGTAGCTATCATAGGTCTCATCTAAAGATTCAAGCCCATCAGTAGCCGATATTACTTCAAATCCCGCCTCTTCCAAGGTGAAAACCACTTCTTGCCTTACCTCCTCATCAGGATGAACTACCAAAATCCTTGCCATAGTCAAATTCAGTATAACCTGAGGGGTATAAATTTCAATGCCTAAGGGTGCCTAATCAGGTGGAAAATTGGTCCTATTTGGTGGAAATTGAGTGGAAAAAGTGGTTTATCTCGTTGCCGTCGTTGAATTCATTAGTTTTGGCGAGGTAGACTTAGGCAGAATCCACGCTAACACCTTTGGTAAGGTGCTGTGAAGAGCATCGCCTTCGTGTTGCTGAACGTGCTTGATGCTAAGTTAACCAGCCCTGCACTTGGTATCAGGGCAACAGAGCTGAATTCTGTCTTGGGCTTGTTAGGTGACAGCATGCTGCTCAAAGCTTGATTGCTACTATCAGCATATCTCTGTTGGCAGTTTTCGACCTGACGACTGATTTTGTGGAGACAGCACTGTACTTCAGGATGTTTGCGGTGTGCGCTTGGAACGGGATGAATATGCTGACGCTGCTAGCAGGGAACTTTACCCTGGCTTCACTGCCTAGCGTTGGGAGCTGGTGTGAGGGTTGATGAACTTGTAGCCTATGCCTCTGTCAGTGAGGAGCATTTTGGGACTTTGCCGATTGTCCTCCAGCTTGCTGCGAAGGCGGTAGATATACTTCTTGACAAAACCATTGTCAGCCATGTATTCAGGGCCCCACACACTATCAAGTATGCTACTATTAGCAACCACCTTTCCCTCATTGCGCACCAGATGGCAGAGCATTTTATACTCTATGGGAGTCAGCTTAACTGGCTTTCCTGAGAGGCATACCTCACAGGTGGTGTAGTCTATGGTCAGCCTACCGCTGATGAAATAAGGGGTATGGCTTGGTTGCCAGTAAAGAACGCCACACCTGCGAAGCACGGCATTTACCTTAGCTAAAAGCATCATGGGCACCAAGGGTTTGGCGAGGCAGTCATCAGCACCCATTTCTAGCGCCCTTACCATATCGATAACATCATCGTTTTCGCTGAGAATGATTATAGGCACATCGGAAAAGTTGCGAACTTCATGCAGCACATTCAAGTCACTCGCCTGGGACAAATTAAGGTCAAGGAGCACCATGTCTGGCTGCTCCGTTTGCACGAACTCTGTCGCTTTTGCATGGTCGACAGCATGAGTCAAGATGACCTCTGGCCACCTCACTTTAAGGATAACCGAGATGTCCCCTTCCAGTTCCTCGGAATCGCTAATAAGCAGAAACTTCACTCCAGCCTCCCAAAATAAAAGCGGAACCGATTTTTCAGGTTGGTTTCACTATTACCCGTCTACAGAGCAACACCAACACTTACCGGCTCCATTTCATCACCGCGTTGGCTACATATTCGAACTGGACTTTCGTACTAGGACTATTTTCCCACTTAAGTTGAATTATGTCAACCCCCCTTTTCTTAACCTCTCTTCACTTTTCCTCCATTTACTAGCAAGAGGTCCTCTTTTCCCCAGGGCTTTTGGCACATTGAAAGCATGTTCTACGTTTGGTAGAGTGCTTTTTGGTAACAGACGGACAAAAGAGCTTAACTTAGCATAAACCAAGTTCTGTGACAATAAATTAGGGATACCATAGGTAACTCTATAGCTTCAATAACCAGATAGCTGCATAAACAGCGTACTTGCTGGCAGCAGCACCACGATGACATCATACATGATAAATTTAGATGCTACTCTTGCCTAACATCAATATAGAGCTGGAGTGGCTCTTTAAGACACGGCTCTGTTTCCTCACCTTTATATAGCCAAAATTCTATCTTTTGGTTTAACCCAGATTCGTCCAGGGCGAAACTTACTTCTTGCTCCCACTTCTCCTCGTCAGCCAAAATGCCGATAGCTAATTCCTTATCCCTATTCCCATTTATGTCTATCTCGACTCGGTAGCTTGTGGGCTGGTGTTCATGGTTAACGATACCTAGAATCACCGTGGCTTCCTCCCCAACCATCAGCTCCCTAGGGTAGTTTTCGGCTTCACCCTCCGGCCCCAAAACATAGAACTCGGTAAATTTCTCGCTTGGCGTTGGTTGGGCTATGACATATGCCAGAAAACCTAGGGATGCCACGATGGCTACTGCTAATCCAACAGAAAGAGCTTTATCCACCCTGCCCATTCTTGCCCACTGGGGTAATTTGAAGTTGAAGGTAATGCTGAAACGTTCTTCCAATGGCAATCTCAACTGCCGGCGCCAAGCAACAGCAGAGCAGGCCAGGATGAAACCAGTGATAGAGATGAGTATGGGATAGAGTGTAATGCCCCAGAGAGTGTAATTGAGTATGAGCCCCATGAGAGGTACTACAGCAATGCTCAAGCCAAAGCTTAGGGCTATCCGCTCAACACCAGCCAGGTCCCCTTTCCTGGGAAAAAGCGCTGAGAGCAAAGTATATCCCGGGAAGAAAAGGACAAGGCAAAGCCCCAAGATAATGCGTGGCACCCCACTAGTAAAAGCAACCAGAGGAAATAGAAGCAACGTAACAACGATGATAGCGATTAGAATCTTTTGATTGCTAATGGGCATGCTCCTTTACTCGCTTATCTTTAGTCAAGGTATTGTAAGGCAAATTGACCAAGCAAACAACACTCACAATGCCCTTATCGTACGCCAGAGTAGCATCCTTAGGAAAGGCGGCAAAAGGAGAGATTTGTGGGCAGTGGCTAAATAGCCGTAACAGACTCTGGGAGGCTTGCTTATCGGGACATCATCAGTCAGAGCCGAGGGTAAGCAAAGGCACGCTATCCTCTTCCCGGCACAGAAAACAGCACGGCCGAAAATAGCAAATGTGGAAGAGTAAAAGCGCCATATACCAGAAGAATTCACAATGCGTGCTCTGCCAAGAGGAACTGGGTGCTAGGGTTTTGCCTTTCTCATCTGACTAGCTTAAATATTGATGCCTCCACCTGTCATGAGGCTAGCCCTAGCTGTAATTGGGGAAGTGCCATACCACCTTTTTTGAATATACCTTTCACCTTCCCATTACACATTTGTCCATTTTGTGTGATGAAGCAACAAAACATCGTATTGTTACGCAATCAACCTACCAACATGTTAGGCTTTACGCAAATTCAGCCGGTCTAAGGGCGAAAACCTTTGATGCTGCATCACTATATGGCTTGATGCTAAATTTGCATAGTGCCTTACCATTTCCAATGTTGAGTGTCCTAATATCTGTTGGAGGCTAAATATGTCTCCACCATTGATTAGAAACCTCGTAGCAAATGTATGTCGGCAAAGGTGAGCGTGTAATCGTTGTACCCCTGATGTTTGAGCGAGTCTGGCAAACATTAGCTTCATACTATTCTCAGTTAGAAAGTCACCATGAATTGATAAGAAAACATTTTCGATCCATGTGTTTGCGGGTTCTGACCTATAGCGGTACAGGTACTTTTGCAAAGCTCTCTGGGCATTGTTACCAATTGGCACAATACGCTCCTTCTGGCCTTTGCCTACAACTTTAAAGAATCCTTCCTTTAGATGAAGGTCACCGAGCTTCAAGTTGATGAGTTCTCCTATTCTTATCCCGGTGTCGAGCAAAATCATAAAGATAGTTTGGTTCCTGGCATCACAGGCGTTCTTATAATTGAATGTTCCAAGAATCGCTCGAATCTCCTCATCCGAAAGCGGGGATACTACGCGCTGAGGCACTCTTGGTGGCTTTAAACTGGTGGCGAGGTTTTTCTCAGTGAACTCTTTCCTCTCTAGCCAGCTAAAGAAAGCTCGCAGAGTTCTGACATGCCCATGTACCGTTGCCGGTGAAAGCCGCCCTGCTTTTATAGAGTTGCAGCGCTGACCATTAAGTTTGTTTGTCTTCAACAGGTAAAGAACATACTCTCGGAGCAACTTGATGTCGATCTGGTCTATAGAATCCGCGAGATGTTTGTCCTCTAAGTAGTGATAAAAACGCTTTAGATTTGAGGAGTACCAGCTTACTGTCTTGGGACTCTTACCCTCGCTTCGGTTACAGATCTCGTAGTAGCTTATTAAGTTGGATAGTTTCTTATATTCTTGGCCCTTACTATATTGTCTGGACATCCTGGATCTTCACCTCCTAGTTTATTTATCGGTTTGGACCCAGGGCTGAGAATAGTCAGGGTGTCAAGACCAATCAGGGTGTCTAGAGTACCCCTTTTACTCTGTTTCCTATCTATTTTGGCCAGACACTAACTTTTAATCAGGGTGTCGTGGGTTCGAGTCCCACACGGCCTATTCGAAAGCCAGCAGGTGCACCTGACTATCAAGAAATTTCTCCAGATGTTGCATCAAGCTGCATAACTGCACCGACTCACTTTGATTTCAATTTATTTGTGATATCTTCCTTCAGTATATTTTTCAAGATTTTGCCGCCTTCGTCTTTAGGTATCTCATTTGTAATTTCAAGTCGTTGTGGAAGCTTATATATAGCGATACTCTTTTGCTTCATAAATGAAGTTAACTCACTCAGGGTGACCGTTTCTCCTCCTCTAGGAACTACATAAACACAGATCCTTTCGCCCAATCTCTCATCAGGCATCGCTATCGCTGCTGCATCCAGAACCTTGGGATGTCCAAGAAGGATATTTTCAACCTCCTGTGCACTGATATTCAAGCCGCCTCGAATTATGATATCCTTTTTTCTGTCAACGAAACTAATGAAATTCCCTTCCATTATTCGGAACAGGTCTCCTGTGCGAAGGAACCCCTGTTTATCAAATGCCTTTTCTGTCAAGTCAGGCCGTCTAAAGTAACCCGATATTACATTTGGACCTTTATAAAGTAGTTCTCCTACATCGCCCACTTCAGTTATCTCCTCGCCAGTCTCAGGGTCCAAGAGCTTTGTTTCAGTGCTTTCACTATAGATCTTCCCTTTCCATGTTACCCCTCGCTTACCGTATTGAGGCAATCCCTCTACCCTTTTCTCCAAATCGGGGGCGTCCATCGCTCCGGAAACAATGCCTGGCCCCTCGTTCATCCCCCAGATATTCCCGATCTCTATGCTCCACCTTCTTTCAACTTCCTGAGCGGACCATAGGGCTGGTGGTGCCCCACCTATGGTGATTGACCTCACAGCACTCAGGTCAAACTTATCTATCAGATGGTGCTTTGCTATAGTGTTTACCAGAGCAGGAACAACAAGAGTGTAGTTTACCTTCTCCTCTATCATTTGTCGCATCCAGATCACCGGACGAAAGGGATGATGCAACACAAATGTACCGCCGACCATGAGCCAGGGAATATATGTCGTTCCCACCGAAGCGATGTTAATCAATGGGCCAGCGGTTAGTAGTGTTTCTCCCTTTCTGATCCCCGTTAGCTCTAGTTTTCCTCTACCTTCAATAATCCAGTTATTGTGGCTTAGAGGACATCCCTTGGGCTCGATTTCAGTGCCATAAGTCCAGCAGAGGCTAAAAATGTCGTTAGCATCTATTTTTACCTCATCAAGTTTACCCGTTATCTCTCCTTTGCCCATTTCTCTCAGTTCTTGTAAGTAAATTATGTGTTTTAAGTTGGGAAGCTTTGCCCGCAGTTTTTCGACCATTTCCCCATGTTTAAAATCATTAAATTCCTCGACCGTAATGAACGCTCTGGCCTGAGTTAGCTCACCACCATAGCGTAATTCTGATTCTCTCCACTGGGTTGGCACAGCACAGATAAGAGCTCCAGCCCTGGCAATAGCCAAATAAAGCATTGCCAATTCCCAGCAATTGGGAAGCTGAACGATAATAATGTCATCCTTCTGAATACCCATCCTTAAGAAACTCTCTGCGGTGGCATCCACTGCCCGGTCCAATTCCCTATACGTAAGCCTCTCCGGCGTTAAACCCACTAATTGCTCTTTATCAGGAGGGTCTAGCAGGCAAACTCTATCAGGGTCCTCATTTACATGCTCTTTGAAATAATCGATAAGCGATTTCTTCCCCCAGTATCCCTTCGCTGTGTATTCTTCAATTCTTTCTGGTGAATCCAGAATCATTTCATTATCCCCCTTTGGTTTTATCCTAAGGCTTTTGCGCTATCTCTGAGTCTCGCTAATCTTTCTTTCAGCACTGCCTGGCCGTCAGGCTTCCTCTACTCAGTTGGGCAGCTGGCAAGGACTAGCCAGGCTAAAATTTCCTTGACACCCTTATAAGCATCATAGCTACTGGTGCTGAGCGAGCTATCGACAAACGCATCAAGATCAGGAACGGCAAACAGACAATTGGTAACACGGTGGCCATGACCAGTCAGCCCCAGCACCACTGCCAATACGCTGGCCGAACCTACCCGCTCCGATACATCTCTAAGGCTCTTTGCGGGTACTTGTCGTTAGTGACTAACCGCCATATCACCAGTCTTTCCCTCCCCCATTCCTCATTAGCCGACGATTGTAGAAAAGGCTAGGGTGAATGTCAACCCTCCCCAGCTGCATTAGCAACAAATCTCCCTTTTGATCTCCCACCCACTGATTACAAAGGGAAACCTAATGGAGGAGAAGTCAACATGAGTGGAAACGCTTTGTTTTTGCGAAATTTTAGGAGGAAAGTTGGCAAAATTAGAAGAGGATTCACTCTCTGAAAACGCCGTGTCATTCGGAGCCCTTCGTCTCCTTCCACTCAAAGCTTGAATCACCTTCTCCCACAGACAACCTTATCCTCACCGCCGGAGCAAATTGCACCGCTGCTCGGAACCGAGGGAAAGTGTGGAAGGCTACTTCCAATACCAGCCTTGCCGGACGAAGTGAAGAAGTGCGGTTATATAAATCAGTTATATTATAATGGAGCGGATGAGCATGAATGGCGCGGCAACCAAAAGGGCTGCCTTATTTGTTGCTTCATTAGCCTCTTTCCTCACTCCCTTCATGGGTTCTTCCGTCAACATTGCGCTTCCATCAATAGGGCAGGAATTTGGGATGAATGCGGTTCTATTAAGCTGGGTCGCTACCTCATACCTTCTAGCTGCGGCAGTGTTTCTCGTCCCCTTTGGAAGGATAGCAGATATGCACGGAAGGAAGAGGATTTTTACATTCGGCATAGTGCTCTATACTCTCTCTTCTCTTCTTTGTGCCACTTCCACCTCTGCCACTTTGCTTATTTCGTTCAGGGTTTTACAGGGAATCGGAGGAGCAATGATATATGGCACCGGGGTAGCGATTCTAACCTCGGTATTTCCTGTGGGTGAGAGGGGCAAGGCTCTGGGAATAAATGTTGCTGTCACCTATTCAGGCCTTTCACTGGGGCCGCTTTTAGGTGGATTGTTAACACAGCATTTTGGCTGGACAAGCATTTTCCTTGCTAATGTACCTCTTGGCTTGATAATAATCGCCCTTGTTTTCTGGAAACTGAAGGGGGAGTGGGCCGAGGCGAAAGGAGAAAAGTTTGATTTTGGCGGCTCGTTAATCTACAGCCTCATGCTAGTAGCCATAATGTACGGTTTTTCTGTGCTGCCGGCGATGTTGGGTAGATGCCTGGTTGCAGCTGGTGCCTTAGGGATTCTAGCATTTGTCAAATGGGAAATGAAGGCAGCAAGTCCTGTTCTGGATATGAATTTGTTCAGAAACAACAGGGTATTCACCTTTTCTAACCTGGCAGCGTTGATTAACTATAGCGCAACGTTTGCAGTGGCCTTCTTCCTAAGCCTTTACTTACAGTATGTCAGGGGGCTCAGCCCTCAAGAGGCAGGCTTGATTCTGGTATCCCAGCCCGTCGTAATGGCTATTTTTTCACCCTTTGCTGGCAGGCTTTCAGATAGAATCGAGCCCAGAATAGTTGCCTCGATCGGCATGGCGTCGACAGCCATCGGGCTTTTTCTTTTCACCTTTCTGAGCCACAACACAACATTGCCCGTTATCATCGCTAACCTGGTCCTTCTTGGTTTCGGCTTTGCTCTCTTTTCATCCCCCAATACAAATGCAGTCATGAGTTCTGTTGGAAAGAGGTCTTACGGAGTAGCTTCAGGCACACTTGGAACGATGCGGCTGATTGGACAGACACTCAGTATGGGAATTGCTATGCTGATAGTTGGCATGTACATGGGTAGCGTCCAGATTACGCCCGAATGCTACCCGCTTTTCTTGAGAAGCGAGCAAATAGCCTTCCTGATTTTTGCTATCCTTTGTTTTGCCGGCATATTCGCATCGCTTGTGAGAGGGAAAGTACGATGAAGACACCTTACGCAACCCGATGAACCTTGACAAGGTTAGTGCTACCAGATATACCCGTTGGAATGCCAGCGGTGATAACCACAAGCTCGCCCTTTCTGGCAATACCCGTTTCCAGCGCTAATTGTGCACCTCTTTGAAACATAGCATCCACATTCCCTGGCCTAGCAACAACATATGGCTCGATGCCCCAGCTAAGAGCAAGCTTCCTCGCCACATCAGGATTGTGGGTAACAGCCAGGATGGGCGCCTTGGGGCGATACTTGGATACCCGCAGTGCCGTGCTTCCCGAACTTGTATAAGCTACAATACATGCTGCCCGGATTTGTTGCGCTATATGACATGCTGCATAACTTATAGCATCGTCCGTTTGCGGCACAACCTGCTCGCCCTTCTCCACCAGCATGCGTTTATACCGCAGCGCTTTCTCACTTTCAACAGCAATATTTGCCATCATCCTGGCAGTTTCTACAGGATACCTGCCGGCAGCTGTCTCATCTGACAACATGACTGCATCTACACCGTCAAAGATAGCGTTAGCGACATCACTCACCTCAGCCCGAGTAGGTCGCACCATGCCTACCATAGATTCCAGCATCTGGGTGGCTACAATCACAGGCTTACCAACCTGGTTGCATTTACGTATGATCTCCTTCTGCACTATTGGCACTTTTTTCAAAGGTATCTCTACCCCGAGGTCACCACGGGCTACCATTATGCCGTCGGCTTCAGCGATAATCCTATCGATGTCATTCACTCCTTCATGCTTCTCAATTTTGGCGATAAGTGGAATACTGGCTCCTTTTTCATACAAGAACTGCCTTGCTCTGACTACATCGGCTGCGGAGCGAACAAAGGAAATGCCGATGAAATCCACGCCCTGCTCCAATCCAAAGGCGAGGAGCTTCAGGTCCTGCCTGGTAATAGAAGGCACATTGAGCTTAACTCCCGGTACATTTATGCCCCTATTGGCGGTAAGCACTCCACCAACAACTACTCTACATTTCACTTCACCATCTGTGGTAGATATCACCCTTACCTGGATAGCTCCTTCATTTAGAAAGATGGTGTTACCAACCCTAATATCATTGAGAAACTGTGGGAAGCTTACCGGTATTTTCTGTTCATCGCCTGAGACTTTCTCACTGGCAAGAGAAAACTGATCGCCCTCCTTCAGATACACCTCTTTTTCCCTTAGTGGACCTGTCCTCAGCTTTATGCCAGGCAAGTCCAGCAAAATAGCCACTGGCGTATTTAGTCTGGCCGAAACGGCGCGGACAGTTCTGATAACTTCAGTATGCTCTTCTTCAGTGCCATACGAGGCATTGATGCGGGCCACGTCCATGCCAGCCCGGACCAGCCTTTCTATCATCCTGCTCGACCGACTCACCGGGCCGATTGTGCAGATTACCTTAGTTTTTCTGAGCATTCTGTACCTTAATATTATTGACCAACATTATTACGGCATCTCCTGGGCTCACTTCCGGCGCAAAAGGGGCATGAAGATAAAAAGGACGGGACCTCAAGTCTAGCCTTTGCATGCACAAAACCGCTGGGCCTCTTCGACCTCTCCCTGGCTATGATAACCCACTCTTTGGTCGTGGGGTCCTGTCTTATCTGCGACATGTTCCTATCTACTTCTACAACCCCACCGCCGCCGCTATAATCCCAGGTCCTCTCCAACGATGATCACCGTTATTCTATCCTTCTCATATTGGTGCTCGATAGTAACAACAGCATTACAGAATCTCAGGGCGTCGCGGCAATCAACGCATTTCCCTGTCTCAGCGCACGGGAGGGGAAGACCCAGATGTCTGGCATGAATGGGCGCCACATAATCCTTGATTCTCCGCCTCGCTGCTTCCGTATCAGGAACAACCTTATTTATTCCAGCGACAACGATTACCTTAGAGGGACCAAAGATTAAGGCCGCCACCCGACTGCCGATGCCATCGATGTTAACCAGTTTGCCATCCATGGTGACCGCATTGGTACTCATCAGAAAAACATCAGCTAACAGGCTTTCCTTCCGCAGGTTATACTTTTGTTCTCCAGTAAGCTGCGGTTTATGACGATCAATCAAATGGTAATTTCCCGCCCGTAGCACGTCTTTAACCCCAATCTGGTCCAAAGATAGCGAGCCTCCATAACCTACTTTGCTTCCTGGTGGAATCAGGCTGAGCACCCTCTCCCTTGCTTCTTCCCCCGTTTTCATATAGAGGCCTGTCATGTTATTATTCTCCAGGGACTCGATTACCTCTCGGGCCAGCGTTTCTTTATACCACTCTTTGATCTCAGCTACGTTATCCATTTTTGGGCCTCACCTCTCTCTAGCGATTCAAACATTGCTGTCGTGACTCAAGGAATACCTCCATCGGGGTCAGATTCATGGCATAAGGTATAATAACCACATCCCACTCTCGAATCCAGTATATCATGTGGTCCTCCACTGGCTTAATTGGCAGCCAGTCTCCCTAAAAACCCCAATAGTATCAGGTTCACAGGCTATTGTCTCTCTCCATGAGGCTGCTGAGGGAATATCCAAGGGCAATCGAACCCAGAACTGTGAGCGTCGTCAGTATTACCACATATCCCCATCCGAAGTAGGCGATCATGACAGGCAATAGAAACGGCTTGACAGCCCTATTGTATAAAAATATCCCAATCGGGGAATTTCCTGCTCCCTTTTCCCTCAGGTCCTTGAGCAAGGGATACCAGACATAGATGGGCCCCGTCGAGACGATTCCCGCTGCCGCTGGCAATAGGATGCCCTTAATTCCAGCCCCTTTACCAAGGAATCTTGCAATCTGCGTTGGCTTTAGCAAGAGATTTAAAAGTATCATGAGTACGAAGACCAGGCCCAGCGGCATGAGCATATTGAGAAAAATGCTACCGCTACTCTTAAGAGCCAAAGAGGTCTTATCGGGCATCATAACAAAGAGAACACCGTAAATTACCACCATTGCGGCTGGGAAAAGAATCATGCGTGTTGCAGGCCTTATATTCTTAGATTTGGAACTGTCTGCGTTCAAGGAACTCAACTCCCGATAAGATTCAGAATTACCACTGTAATAATGGCAATCGGTATAGCCAGGATAAAGGAGAGGCCGTTTCTCAGAAGGGCAAATCTTCTGCCCAGGGCTGCTATCTCAGCAGGCATCTGCACCAGTCCCACGGTTACCCATGTAATAATGAAAGCGGTAACAGCAAACAGGCTGATGTCATATTTCAGTAACTCTCCCCCGATGACATAGCTATTAATAGGGCTTCCGGAAAGGATGCTCCCAAAGCACGCTCCCCAGAGGGTGTCCAGTGCCACATTGCCAGAGAAGATGGATGCCAGAAACTGTTTCGAAACGAACGCATTGAATAAGCCTATGAGCAGCACAACTCCCAGCAGCGTGGGTAGCAGAGTAGTAAATTGTCTGGCAGAACTTCTAGTTGCCTGAACTAAGGCACTCTTGTCAACCTTAATCCCTCTTGACCTGGAGCCAGTGCCAGCCCGCATTTCCGCTTCCAGTTCGCCCTTCTTGTATTTTTCCACCACTTCCCCTACTGTACCACTCAGGCCAGTCAGGACCTCTATCCCATTGGCCTTAAGGTGATTATAGGCAGTAGGGCTACAATAACCGGTCAGAACTGTTTTGATATCTTTGCTAATGGCAAGCACAATAGACTGCATGCCAGCACCCCGTTGACCTGACGCACCGGGGTTTGGCACAGCTTCAAACTCCCCGCTCTCTACATCAACGATGACTAAATATTGAGAAGTGCCGAATTTGCCCCCCACCCTGGCATTCAAATTCGAACCATCGGACGATATTGCTATCTTCACGGGCTACCTCCTTAAATGATTTGACACGCATGCTATTATATATTATTAGGTTAACTGCATCATGCTTCCAATAATACAGCACCCAGGTGCTCTCAACCCTAAATCCCAGTAGTGAACCGGCAGATGCCTAGATAGATGACGGTGGCAACCGAAGCTCTAGAACAAGCCCTGATAATTACGCTATTTGTCTTCGTCATGATGGTGCTTATAGACTACATCAACGTCATGACCAGAGGACGCCTTTCTGTCACCGTTCGAGGTGGTCGATGGCGACAGTATTTCCTGGCATCACTTCTTGGGGCAACCCCGGGATGTCTCGGCGCCTTCCTTAATGTTTCCTTCTACGTTCATGGTCTACTCTCTTTCGGCGCTATTGCTGCTGGGATGATTGCCACCAGTGGCGATGAGGCCTTCGTTATGCTAGCCATGTTTCCACATATAGCATTGATACTGTTCGGAGTGCTGTTCTTGGTAGCCATAGGTTCCGGCTGGCTGCTAGATAAGGTGGCCGGGCGGTTAAAGATCAAGCCATGCGAAGCGTGCCAACTGCAGCAGGTTCACAGCGAAGAGGTGGAGGCCTGTCGTTGCTTCAGTCGAAAGGAGATATTGCCCCAGCTAAAATCCAGTTCACTACCACGCCTTGTGGTTCTTATCCCTTTGATTCTTTTCACTATCGCAATTCTCATAGGTATCCTCGGCCCGCCCCTGTGGAACTGGCAAAGGATCACCCTCGTAACACTGCTGTCAATAGCGATATTCATCGCCACAACAGCTCCAGACCACTACCTTAGGGAACATATCTGGGAGCATATTGCCAAAAAGCACCTGTGGCAAGTCTTTCTGTGGACATTTGGTGCCTTATTAATTGTAGATTTGGGATTCAAGTATTGGGATATGGAATCCTTCGTACAAGCACATATGGTCTGGGTGCTAATCATCGCCAGTGTGGTTGCCATCATTCCTGAATCCGGACCACACCTGATATTCGTAGTGATGTTTGCTGACGGACTTATTCCTTTCTCTGTGCTGCTGACCAGCTCAATCGTTCAGGATGGCCACGGTATGCTACCACTCCTTTCCTACACGGTGAAAGATAGCGTGCTTATCAAGCTTTTCAACCTGGTTATCGGGCTCGGATTGGGCTTAACTCTATACTCGCTTGGATGGTAGCCTCTTGACCAGCAGCTTTCAACAAAGCGATGTATTATTCCTTCAGCCATGTTGACATGCCATATTCTTCCTGCTACTTTTCCTTTGAGGTCCGGTGACAGTCTCTGGAGCACCAAAATTGAAACCCGAGAGCGACGTGATTATCGTCGGCTGTGGCCCGGCAGGAGCGACGCTAGCATACGAACTGGCCAGCAAGGGAATCAGAGTGCTGGTGCTTGAGAAAACCAAATTCCCGCGGTACAAATGCTGTGCGGGTGGTCTCACAATCAAAGCTGCCCATCTCCTCGGAGAAGACCTGCATGGGTTAGTGGACGATGCTATTTCGGACGTTACCATAGCTCTTTCTGGCAGGAATCCATATCACGGTTATTCCAGCGAGCCGATTATGTATACTGTTACCCGTGAGAAATTCGACCTTGCGTTAATGGAAAGAGCAGAAAAGGCTGGAGCTGACATCCTCCAGGATACAGAAGTACGCGGCATTGCTTTTAATAGGGAGGGCGTGGATGTTTCTACGGTAGAGGGAAATTTGCGATGCAAAATCATAGCTGGGGCGGATGGAGCGAGAAGCGTAGTAGCTCGGGCAGCAGGAGCAGATGCCGATAAACAGCGCCTGATAGCGATAGAGACGGAGGTGCTCGTGGATAGGAACGAGCTGGCAAGGTGGAAGTCCCATGTGGCAATTGATATTGGACGAATTCCAGGTGGCTATGGCTGGGTCTTCCCAAAGGCTAGCCATCTCTCGATCGGGATGGGATGTCTTGCTGATGAAGCAAAGAACTTGAAGCATTTTTTTCTGGAGTTTCTGCAATCTCTCAAGCTAGGTCACTATACTATTGACAGATGGACCGCAGACATTCTGCCGATGTGCACTGGTTCACAGACTCTTGCCCATGGCAGAGCAATACTGCTGGGAGATGCTGCTGCTCTCGCCGATCCATTAACCGGGGAGGGCCTGCACAATGCAATTTTCAGTGCTCAACTTGCCGCGCCACCGATTCAGAAATTTCTAAATGGAGATGAACAGGCACTGGAAGAGTACCGCCGCTGCGTAGAAGAAAAGATAATATCCGATATGAGAATAGCCTATACGTTCTCTAAGGTATTGGCTCATCTTCCATTGAAACTTTTCGGGCTTCTCGACCGAGATGAAAGGGTGTGGAAAGCCGGCTGTCGTCTGCTGACAGGAGAAACTAATTACCAGACAATCGCAAAGGAGCTAGGTAGTCTGGGAGGCTTACCCCGCTTCTTGAACCTCAAGGGGCAGCTGAGGTTCTAAACAGGTTATGTCAGGCAATAAGGAATCTGGGCTATGCTTTTTATCCCCGGAACACTGATTGCCATATTGACATTCCCAGGTGTCATAGTCCATGAGGCAGGACACAGGCTTTTCTGCAGCCTCGCTGGTGTTCGTGTCTATAAGACCTGCTACTTCAGACTGGGCAATCCCGCTGGATATGTTATTCACGGCCCGGTACACAGTTATGGGGCTGGTTTTCTAATCTGTGTGGCTCCGTTTATCGTTAACACGGCTGTCGCCCTCCTCATATTTTCCATTGCGGTAAATGTTTCCTCCAGTGCGGTCGCTTTCTCATTGTACTGGTTGGGTATATCTATAGGGATGCATGCATTTCCCAGCAGTGGAGATGCCGATAACTTGTGGCGTTACTCGAAAGCGGCCTGGAGGCACAACCCTCTGGCTGTTTTGGGTTTCCCGGCTGTTATCTTAATAAAGATAGCTGCCGTGCTCAGTATTATCTGGTTTAACCTGTTCTATGCTATTGCCTTACTGCTTCTCTTTGTGGTTTAGCGTGCTAAATAACAATAGCCTGTGACCAACCTACGTGCCAGGTATAGGAATTGGTTTCGCTATTGAGGTGATCGCCAGCATCACTGTCGAAGGTTGTTTGTATATTAGTGTACACGGCTGGCATTTCCCTGGCGGCAAAGTGACGTAAGCCCTGTCTGGCGTTTTGACTGCTGAGGTAAGTTCAACTAGAGCTTAACAATAGTTACCCCATCACTGCCCTCTCCCTTCTCACCGGGACGAAAGGATTTGATTAGAGGGTGGGAAGCCAGAAGTTCTCTGACGATATTGCGCACGGTGCCAGTGCCAAACCCATGAATGATACACACCTCGTTCAGATTAGCCAGACTGGCGTCGTTGAGGTAATTATTGAGCAGCCATTCTATTTCCTCGGCTCGTTTTCCTCGCAGGTCAAGTTCAACTGAAACTGGACGTCCTCGCAATTGCTTCTTCACGGGAATAAATTTTGGAGTGGCGCTACCCCGTGGCGACGCCACCTTTTCTACAGCGTCGAGCCCGAGCCTGAGCCTGGTCAGCCCGGCCTGTACTTCAATCTGTCGTGTTTTTTGTGATACTGAGAGCACCGTTGCCTGCAAATCCACTTCTTTTAGCCGAACCGTATCACCAACAGAGATGCTGCTCTCATCTATTACCTCTTCACCCATCTTTACATCTACCTTCGGCTGCCAGATTTCGCTCTCTAGTTGCTCCGGCACGACAGCCAGCGCCTTTCTGGCTTGCTCAAGGGCAAGCTCCGACTTCTCCTTGCGTAATTCGGACGCAGCGCGGCGAATTTCCTTTTGTAACCTGGCAGCTTCACGAGTAACTTTATCCCGAGCCTGTTGAATGATCTCTCGTTCCTCCGTTTTTAGCAGCCGAAGCTCGGCCTTTAATTCCGTGTTATGTTGCTCCGCTTCATTTCTCTTCCCTTCTAAATCACGGCGGGTGGTCTCAACTGCTTGTTTTCCTCTAATCAAATCGGCGAGCATGGTTTCCATTTCCTGAGCGCCTTTCGATAACATGTTTCTGGCGTCGTTGATAATCTTGATTGGCAAGCCCAGACGAGAGGCAGTAGCCAGGGCATTACTCCCGCCGGGGACGCCCATAGTCAGATGATAGGTTGGCGCCAGCGTAACAGGGTCAAAGTCAAGCGAAGCGTTTTGCAAGCCTGGGGTTGTGTGTGCGAACGCCTTGAGGTCGCTGAAGTGTGTGGTAGCTACGGTCATCGTTCTTCGCGATAACAAGTGGTGCAGGATAGAGCGAGCTAAGGCAGACCCTTCGGCGGGGTCGGTGCTCGTACCCAACTCATCAAGAAGCACCAGACTCCTTTCCGTAACCCCGTTGATGATGCGTATAATGTTCCCTATGTGCCAGCTGAATGAGGAAAGTGTTTGCTCGATGCTCTGCTCGTCACCGATATCAGCGAATATCCCATCAAAGACCGGGATGCGACTTTCCGCTGCAGCAGGGATAGGGATGCCAGCCTGGGTCATCAAGCTGAGAAGTCCAATCGTCTTAAGTGCTACCGTCTTGCCACCGGTATTAGGTCCGGTGATTACAAGGATAGAGAAATCGCGCCCTATCTCCACGGAAAGTGGCACTGCTTTTTCCATAAGTAAGGGGTGCCTGGCTTCGACGAGTGTGATTATGTCAACTTGTTCATCCGCGGGTATTTCCCCGTTTCCGCTGAAAGTAGTGAGGATGGGTTCAGTAGCCCTGGCCTCAATGGCATACCTTGCCTTGGCCAGCGCCAGGTCCAACTCGGCAACCAGAGCTATGCTGTGACAGAGCTCTGCCTCGTGTATTCCCACTGCAGCACTGAGGTTTTTAAGAATCCTCTCTATTTCACGCTGTTCTTCCATCACAAGCTCTCGAAGTGTGTTCCCCTGCTCTACAGCCGCCCATGGTTCAACAAATAGGGTGGATCCAGTACTGGACACGCTGTGCACAATACCTTTTATTTCTCTGCGAAATTCAACCTTTATTGGAATAACATATCTTCCCTCGCGCTCGGTGATAATGGGTTCCTGGATTATCCTCCGCCTCCTGGGTGACCTTATTATGGTTTCCAGACTCTGCAGCAACTGCTGGCGCACTTCTTTCCACTGGTGCCTGACCGCAGCCAGCGTAGGCGAGGCAGAATCCAGTAATTCCCCGCTTGGTGCGATGCAGTTGGCGATATCTTTCTCGAGCTGGTGGAGTTCCACAATGCCGTCGGCGATATTCCACAGCAACGGTAGTTTTTCTGACGACTTTCCCAGAGTGCTGCGCAACTGGGATATAGCAGCTACGGTTTGTCGGATTTCTATGAGAGTTCGAGGCTCAAGGATTTTGCCCTGTGCTGCCAGCGCTGCTGCCTGTCGAATATCGAAAACTGTCCCGATAGAAAAATCAGGCTCCAGTGAAAGAAGACGACGCGCCTCAGCCGATTGTCTCAGCAGTAACGAAATCTGTTCGTAATCCGAAAGTGGTTGAATATCGAGAGCTAGTTCGTGGCTGGCCGAAAACGCAGTAAATCCAGCCAGTATTTCCCTGATACGAGGGAATTCGAGTATTTCCAGGCTCTTATCATCCACAACAGCAACCTCTGTTTGTCATACAGATTATAGCATGATGCAGGGAGGGCACCAGAGGTTCTCCCTGCTGCAATTCCTTAGCATGAGCGGAAAAGCTTTGTTTCCGCGAAATTTTAAGGGGAAAGTTGGCAAGATTGGAAGAAGGGTGACTCCTCCGAAAGCGCTGTGAAACTCGCTCGCCGGGCTGCCCCTTGATTTAACCGGGAGTAGTCGCCTGACAGCATTGACCATTTCAATTTAGAAAAATGATGCCGCATATTGTATTTATGAATAATCTTAGAAGCAGACTCGAGTATCATAAAGGTAGTGAGCAATAAAAAAAGAGGCATTGCCATGGGATAAATCCCACAGATTGGCCTCTCATCGTGATTCTAGTATAAGAGTAGCAAACATATTTATTGTTGTCAACAGGCAGTACTCATTCATACGATTGGTAACACTTCAACTTCTTTCTTTGTCATTGCGAATGGAGAAATCCCTGTGCGGCATCAGATTGCTTCGGCACTAACGTGCCTCGCAATGACAGGAGGGGGCGTCCCTCACAACGACAGAAGGTCATTGCCAGCCTTTTTTACCCGTCATTGCGAGCGTAGCGTAGCAATCTCACATAAATTTCCTCTCCCTTGACGGGAGAGGATTAAGGTGAGGGTGAAATCCCCCTTCCCTCTAACTCCCCCCCGCCAGGGGAGGGAGAACCCCGAGGAAAATCAAAATGCAAAATGACAGAGCAAAGTTCAAAAATGTAGTGCGAGGCTTTAGCCTCGTGCACGACCCTGAAGGGTCGCACTACAAAATCAATATGAAGCTGAAAGCTGATAGCTACGAAATTGGGATTTGTTTAGGATTTAGTGCTTTGAGCTTAGGATTTCCCTGCAGGGGTCGTTGGGAGCCCTTCGCTCCCTCTGTCATTCTGAGCGAAGCGAAGAATCTCACCACTCAGGCCGATATCTTCGCGACTATATTCGGTCATAAGCTGCATCCCTGTCGTTGTCCCAGATTTCTGCCAGGACCGGGGCGGCCCTTGCCGTCAGCACCAGCATGTTTTCCAGGTTCTTATCATCTTCAGCGGTCCGGGGCACCTCATCCAGATCTTGTTTGCGAAAGTGGCGGTGACGTTCCCGGCCAAGGCGATAGGCAGGCAGTTTTCCCTCGGGGTTATCCACAATATCGTGTGCCGACATCGGTCACTCCCGCATAAGCTCCGGGTGGTGCTCGTGCAGCCACTTTTCTACCGCAGCGCGGAGGTCTTGTACCACAGAAAGTATCTCCCCCACTTCTTGTTCAGAAACCATGCCTGTCATCTCATAATCACTGATATTGCGCTTCTTGCGGAACTTATCAAGTTTCTCAATCGTCTTGCCATCAAGTCACATGGTGAAGGCCAACGACTGGATAGTCCAGTAATGGTGACCTTCTTGTGGTGCCCTGTAGCCGCTGGCAGCCAGAGCCGCCGTGGCAGACAGTAGAGCAGCACTATACGCGGTAGCGAACCTTCTGTCTGCGCTCACGGCATGTACATGGGCATCCGCCAGGTCGCGGTCAGCTGCCGCCAGGAGTTGGGCGATCTCACGACTACCTGTTTTATGTGCTTTAAACCGCCCGCTTTTCAGCCAGTCTTGCAAGCTCATGCTCATCCCCGATTAGAAAAATTTTATCACTCTCGAGTACCGTCTTCAGGAAGTGATGGTTTTCCTGTATTTTTTGGTTGAATTCGGAGGCAGGGTATACAACCGGATTTATCTCCCTTCCCAGCATCCTTTGCACCGGGCTGATAAGTGAGACAATTTCAGAAAAGGTTGTCTCACCTATTACCATCATATCTATATCACTTGTTCTTTCTTCCGTTCTGCTGGCGATTGAACCGAATATGAAAGCGACCTCGATGCGTTCCATGGCAGGCGCCAGTGCCGCGCGCAGAACATCTGCCACACCCGCAGTTTTAACAATTAGCCCATGAAGCTCATTAAAAACGGGGCTTCCCCTGTTTGCCTGATAATATTTCTGTCTTCCCTCGGTGGTTAAAATAAGAACACCGGTCTTTTCCAGACGAGCAAGCTCACGGCTCACATTGGTAGAATCTTCTCTCAGTAAAGTAGTGAGCTGGCGAACAAAATAACGCTCATCTGGATGGGTGAATAGCCATCCCAGCACTTTTGTCCTGAGTTTTGACCCTAAAATCGTTGCTAACATCGCATTATATAATCATTGCAGTTATATTTACTGCTGTTGCAGTATATTATACTGCGATAATATCTTGAAGTCAACACTTCATTGCTATTAACTACACACTACCGGCTTTCTTTAACCTTGCTTCCTACTGGTTGAATCACCACCCCATATACCGCATCACGATTGCGTATCTTATAGTTGTTTTCGCACTGTTCAAAATGGCCTTCAGGCGATAGACGGAGTTAGTGCAGCAACGTAAGTTTTGAACTGGGCAGGAAAGACCATTTGCCCTTTGCCGGCAGCTTTCAACAAAGCGATGAATTGTTCAATTCTACCGAGAGACAGCGAGTTGCAAATTGATGAAAGCAGTCGGAGATGTTAAACTCAAATTGAGATTGTATGCTGGAGCAAGGAGACTGAACCTGGAGGGGGATTAAATCAGATGAAGCAATATAGATTGCCAGTGATAGTGCATGAGCCAAGCGAGGAGACAGAGAATAAGTACATGGCTGAGATTCCTGTGTTGCCAGGATGTCGTGCGTGGGGCAGTACTCCCGCAGAAACACTGGAATACCTTCAAAGTGTGGCAACTCAATTCATTCTATCTTATAAGTCTCATGGAGATACTTTACCAAAGGCTCTTGAGGAATGTGCTTATGAACTGGTAGGCCCCAAGGCGAAAAGCGAGGTCACGGTGCTTCTTTGAACTATCTGAGACTCACACACAAGCTTCGGAGGTTAGGCTGCGAATTCGACCGAGAAGCCAAAGGCTCCCATGAAGTCTGGATTTGTTTAACAACGAGAACACGTACTACCATCCCCAATTGGGGTAGCAAAGACCTGAAGCCAGGCACTATTTCCAGAATCCTGAAAGACCTCGGCCTAAGTAGAAGGGATTTTGAAAATGCTTGAGCTTGGTCGGGGACGTTCTGTAATCCAGGCAGTGCCGGTAAGCGTCAATATATGTTCCGGAACCTCTGGAAGATATCTATATCCCGGGTGAGACTATTTAAATCCTCAGAAGGAGCCACTCGTCAACATCGCTGAAATACCTCTTTTCCCCGCCCTGAAACGATTCTGGCTCGTTGAAGATTTCATGATAGAAACCTTCGTAGACTATGAGCTTCTTATCTTCTTCCTTAACTTTATTATAGAAATCTACGGTGGCGTCCGGGTCTACCAGGCTATCTTCGCTTCCCTGCAGGAATAAGCACGGAACGCTTAATTCATGAGCATGGTCATGCAGCCAGATTATATTCTTACCGGCTTCAAATGCGAATCTTACCTTCATGGCTTCATGACAGACTAAAGGGTCGTCTGCATAGGCTTTGGTATTATCGTCATCATGATTTAGATATTTTGGATCTATTGGCTCTGCTCCTGGCGTGGCCATGTCGGGCGATTCCTTTGCCAACGTAGCTATCGAGGGAATTACGTCCCTCAGCACGGCGAGCGGCATCTCTTTTTGACCTACAGCGGGACCAGAAACGAAGAGCGCATCTATATCCTCCGGATGAACAAGAGCATACTTCAGGGCTATTTCGCCACCTAAACTGTGCCCCTGCATTAAATATTTGTTTTTCCCTTCCTTTTCTTTAACCATGCCGATGAACTTATGTAAATCCTCAACGAAGTAGTCGAAGTCCTCCACGTTCCATCTTGGTCCTGCAGACCTTCCATGCCCTCTATGCTCGATGGCATAACAACTTATGCCGTGCTGGCAGAAATGCCTGGCAACGTGATCGTATCTATCCGTATGCTCACCAAATCCGTGTACTATTATTAAAATCGCTCTGGGCTTTTCCACCTTCCAGTATTGGTAATAAAGGCTGGCATTTTCGCGACCTGTAAGAGAATCATGCCCTCTTGCTATTTCCCCTGATTCTGCCATTTCTCTACCTCCTGATTTATCAATGTCAATTTATACTACTCCCGCGAATGAACAAAAGTAAACCGTTGTACTCGTTCATATGATTGGTGACATCTCTAACTTCCTTCTTCGTCATTGCAGCTCTCTCTGTCTCCTGTCATTGCGCCCCTTTCTATTGTCATTGCGCCCCTTTCTATTGTCATTGCGAGCGCAGCGTGGCAATCCCGGCGGGGCATCAGATTGCTTCGGCATTAACGTACCTCGCAATGACACGGGGGGATGTCATTGCGAGCCTTTTTTTATTGTCATTGCGAGCGCAGCGTGGCAATCCCACATAAATCTCCTCTCCCTTGACGGGAGAGGATTAAGGTGAGGGTGAAATCCCCCCTCCCTCTAACTCCCTCCCGCCAGGGGAGGGAGAACCTCGAGGAAAACCAAAAGGCAAAATGACAGAGCAAACTTCAAAAATGTAGTGCGAGGCTTTAGCCTCGTGCACGACCCTGAAGGGTCGCACTACAAAATCAGTAGTTGGCTGAAGGCTGAAAGCTGATAGCACAGCAATATTGTTAGCCAGCGAATGAGAGGTGTAGAATGAATGCAGTACCTGGCGCAGAATAGCCGGGATGTGCATATGGCTCATTGGCCTGTTGTGCCGGAGCTAAATATAGAAATTGGAGGTAAGTGTGGTAAAACACAGCCATATTATTTTACTGGGAATTTTTCTACTGGGAGCGATACTGATATCAGGATGTAACGCAGACCAGAATGCGGCACAAGCGAAGAACGGCGACGTTGTTGAGGTGCATTATACTGGAACACTGGAAGACGACACCGTATTTGATACATCAGTGGGACGTGAACCCTTGAAGTTTACTCTGGGTCAAGGTCAAATGATTCCCGGGTTTGAACAAGCTGTCCTGGGGATGAAAATCGGGGAAACGAAAACCGTTACCATTCCAGCGGATGAGGCCTACGGCCCATACCGTGATGACCTGATACGGGTAGTAAATCGAGAGGACCTTCAGCCGGGCCTGGACCCGTATGTTGGTCAGCAGCTGCAGGGGTATCAACCAAGTGGTGAAATAGGCGTAGGCACTGTAACCAATGTCACTAACACAACGATAACAGTAGATTTTAACCACCATCTTGCGGGGAAAGACCTGACCTTTGAAATTGAGCTTGTGAGCATACAATAAATTACCTTTCCTCTTTATCAAATGGTATATTTCTTACCTTTTTGAACGGCAGAGTTAACAAACTGAGGGTTTGTTCAGCCCACGATTGGTCTCCCCACTACATAGTCCTAATCATGTTTTCAATTGCAGCTAATAGGAAAACCCTCTACTAGGTGCTAAAATACTTCATAAAGCATGGTTCAGGAGAATCGGCAACAGGTAGTAGCTTTTAGACTGACCTGGTGCCACCCATTATGGTAGTAGACGTGAGATTATGCCTAATCCACTAGGCTCAATTGTTCCGATATTGGATCTCCTTGGGACGGAGCTCAAAATCCTTCCAGCCACTGGTGGCGCTATAGAGGAGCTTCAGCATCCGGACCAAGAAGAAATTGAAGATATAGTCATAAATAGAGGTGTCGAAGAGGTTACCTCTTTTGCAGAGACCCCAGAACCTGATGTTTCCAACCTTTATAAACCAACGCCGCCTATCTTTCGCCATGAAAAGTGCCTATTCAGGTTTTTCATCGATGGTAGTATCCGTACCTATTTTCTTGCTACTGGAATTGAAGGGAGGAGATCATTTCCCATTGAGCTAGCACAAATCGGCGCAGTGGTAGTTAAGAGGAATGAGGATGGACAAATCAAGGTCCATGACTACAACCAAAAAGTATTACTCCTGCTTCCTAAGCAAAGTCAAGGGATTTCAGATACCTTGTGGGATGAACTTCGCAGAATTAACAAGCCAGATTTCCTTGAAATCGTTGATTTTACCTTACCTGATTCCTTAAGCAATGTTAAAAAAGACCCACGCGATAAGGCAGGAGCCAAAGCTCGCTCCGAAATGCATAAATTGGAAATACAGCTCATTAAATCTACGGATTCATACCGTAATGAAGATACTTGGCTTATATTGGATGGAAGCGTTCAATTTATAGAACAAGATATCTGGGATTCTTGGGCGGGTGAACAAAGTCCTTGTCTCATCGGTGTCGCCAAATCATTTAAAAAAGACCCTATATTCCAGTTTGGGCGTAGGTCTTCTCAGAGGAAAGATATTACAAGCATCTTGGCTGGCCTTCCCCATGCCCACAGAACCACTGTGTTTAGTGCCTATGGAGGCAAGGTGGCTTTCTGGTATGTGCGTTTAAGAGAGCAAAGGGAATTGGATTATCCTCTAATGGGAGTGGTAAAAGTCGAGTTGCCTCGTCCTGACTATACACCGGTCCCGGCTGATCTCGCTGACCTTATTTCAAGGGTTCTGGTTGCCGAAAGAAATGTTAGCCCTTATGGTCTGGACAGAAGATGGCATTGCTCCCTTTATCCCATATATATTGCTGAACAAGTAATAAAAAACAAATTCTTCTCCAGAGATGTTTTGATGGGCTCCATAAAGTGGCCCATACCACAATTAGGAGGTGTGACATGAACGAAAGAGAACCTATCCAGAAAATTGGTAAGACTTCTGCCACTGATAGGAATACAAATACCTCTGATAAATTCAACTTCTGGCTGACTCCTGAGACCATAGTCAATCCTTTTGATATCGTTGAGGTGGAGCAAGTGAGCCACGAAGGAAAGAGTAAGACCTTTGGATTGGTAACGGAGCTTGAACATATGACTGACTCACCTACTCATCTGGCAAACTTCATCTCAAGCGATTTCGGTGAACTCACCGAGGAACCTAATACACCCAGACAGGGAACAACCGTTGCCCATGTGAATGTATTGAGAAACAATAAAGACATATATATGCCGGTAATGAGTGAGAGGGTGGTGAGCTTTGCCGATGAAGATGGAATACAAGTTGCTCTTGGTATGGATGCTATGGAGCCTCAGAATAGAATACCTGCTGGACTTATCAAGATGAGCAATGGAGTTGGCGCGGTTGCTTTCATTGACCGTCGTTATCTCTTGGGGCCAGAATCTGCCCATGTAAACATATCGGGTATCAGTGGTCTGGCAACAAAGACTTCTTATGCTATGTTCCTTATCCAGTCTATATTGCAGAAGACTCCCCAGCAGGAAAAGGACAAGATTGCTGTGATTATTCTCAATGTAAAACACGGTGACTTATTACAGGTTGACCAGCGGCCGGAAAGGACCCCCTCGGTAGAGGAAATGGAGATGTGGGAAGCCCTTGGCTTGGACCCCAAGCCCTTTGATTCAGACAAAGTGCACTACTTTGTGCCCCGTGGCAGGAATGGCTTGCCTAATTGTTTCTACGAGCCAAATTTTCCCCAGGTTTATGCTTATGACCTGGAAGCTGCTGCTGACAAACTTGATTTGTTATTTGCTCAGATTCCAGATGCTTATTTTACCCTGGAATCTATCATCAGTGAAATTCGGGAGGGCATAAGAAATAGAGAATCTGACTTCAGAAATGTTCATAGCTGGGATAACTTGCTTAATGGCAAACCTTTATTTGACCCTCAAACAGGCGCTGCAGTAAAGGACTGGCGTGGCATAAGAGGCTCCTCAATCGGCGTCTTCAGACGCCATATCAGGAGGATGGTTAGAACTAGCCAGTCAGGAATTTTTGTGGATAACCTTTCAGTCCATGAAAAGGTTTTAAGTGATGAAATTCTGAACATTCAGGGTGGACACACCTATGTTATAGACATCGCCCGTCTCTATGAACACGAACAGATGCTGGTTTTTGGTGACTTGCTCAGGGCAATCTACAGTCTTAAGGCGGAGCCACCAGAGGAAAGAGAGTCGCCTCCCCCGGAAAAGGTAATCTTCTTTGTCGACGAACTGAATAAATATGCTCCTAAAGGAGAGAGAACAGCCCCCCTTACTCAAAATGTTTTGGAGATCGCTGAGAGAGGTAGGTCGCTGGGAGTCATCCTCATTTCGGCTCAGCAATTCATGAGTGCGGTTCACTCCCGAGTTACTGGTAATTGCGCCACCAAGGTAGTAGGAAGAAGCGGCTCTTCCGAAATCATGCAGACCGATTATGGATTCGTGGACCGAGAGATAAGGTCTAACCTCACCCGCCTTGCTCAAGGAGAACTTCTCCTTAGCCACGCAGTTTACCGCCAGCCAGTGAAGGTAGTCTTTCCCAAACCTGCGTATCGGCAGCCAGAGGCTTAGATATGGCTATAAACATTGAAGATGAAATTAAGGCGGTAGCCCCTAATTTTGCCCGGCAGATTCAAACAGCTACCAAGGAAGCTCATAATGAGGCTGAATTCAGAACGAAAGTCGCTCGTTTCATTGAAGACTTTGCCGATAAGGTCAGACTCCGCATCTATCTGAGAGAGGAGTATACCTTAATAGATGGCAGGGCTGATGCAGTCTATAACCGCTTGGTAATTGAATATGAGCCACCAGGCAGCCTCAGGCAAAGTAACAGCTATAGAGCCAATCAACATGCTATTGAGCAAGTGAAAAGATATATGAAAGGTCTGGTGAGAAGAGAACGCCACAAACCAGAACGACTTGCTGGCGTTGTGCTCGACGGAAACTATTTCATCTTTGTCCGTTCCAGAGAAGGCGTGTGGCACGAAGACCGACCGTTGAAGGTAGCGCCCTCATCCACCGAGCACTTTCTCAAACTCCTGGCCTCCCTGTGCACAGAGCTTGCCCTCATTCCTGACAACCTCATCCGCGATTTTGGAGAAAATACTCGGGTCTCTCGCTGGGCGGTGAGTACCTTATATAAGGCTCTTATTGAAAGCCAAAACCCCAAGGTGAAAAAACTGTTTGACCAGTGGTCGCTACAGTTCGGTGAAGTGTGTGACTACGAGAGGGCTTCCAAGCTAAAGGTGGACTCCTTTGCCCGAAGATTCGGCATAACTGGCAAGGATATTAAGCCTTTTTATTTCTTCTTTTGTCTCCATACTTATTATGCCACATTTATTAAATTGCTCGCCGTTCAAGTAGTGCATTACTACGCCATGCCTAAGCTGGGAACCGATATAAGGCAGGCAGCTACTTTTGGTAGCGGGCAGTTACAAGCTTACCTTGAGAAGATGGAGCAGGGTGGTATCTTCAGAGAGCTCGGCATTGCCAATTTCCTGGAGGGAGACTTCTTTAGCTGGTATCTAGATGTCTGGGATGAGCCGATTTATCAAGCAGCAAAAGAAATAGTTTCAACTCTAGCTAACTACTCCTTAGTTACTCTGGATGTTGACCCTGACTCCACCCGAGACCTTTTGAAAAAGCTTTATCAGCAACTCATGCCCGGTGAACTAAGGCACAATCTCGGTGAATATTATACACCAGACTGGCTTGCTGAAAGACTGCTAAATATGCTGGAGGCAGGGAAATTTCACGGTAACCCTAATAAGCGCCTTATTGACCCAGCCTGTGGTTCAGGAACGTTTCTGGTTATCGCTATAAAGAAGATTAGGGAATACGCCTCCGAGCAGATGCTTCCCGAATCTCAGGTTCTGGACAAGATTCTATCCAATGTGGTCGGCTTTGACCTAAATCCGTTGGCGATTATCTCAGCAAGGACAAACTACCTGCTGTCTCTGGGTGACCTGCTCCAGCATAGGAAAGGTGATATAAATATCCCTGTCTATCTCTGCGACTCCATTATGACTCCTCAGGAAGGGAAAGACCTATTCGGCAGAGGAATACTAAAGTTCAATACCGCAGTGGGTCCCTTTTCTCTTCCCAAGAGCCTCATCCAAGCTCAATATATTGATAGGTTATCCAATCTCCTTGAAGAATCAGTTAAGCTTGAACTTGATAAAGAACAGTTTATCCAAAGGCTCTGTCAGGAACTGCCACTAATACCTGAGCAAGATAATAGAGACATTGAGGTTGTGTCTAATCTTTACGAAAACCTCCGCACCCTTCAAAGGCAAGGAATCAATGGCATCTGGGCAAGGATTATCAAAAATGCCTTTGCTCCTCTTTACGCCAAAGATTTTAATTACGTGGCAGGTAATCCCCCGTGGGTAAACTGGGAAAACCTGCCTGAGCATTATAGAGACAACACAAAACCTTTATGGGAAGAACACGGTCTATTCCCACACGGTGGCATGGACACCATCCTTGGTAAGGGTAAGAAGGACATTTCCATGTTAATGAGCTATGTAGCTATGGATAAATACCTTAGAGAGGGGGGTAAGCTCGGCTTCCTAATCACCCAATCTGTATTCAAGACCGCTGGTGCCGGTCAAGGCTTCCGGCGGTTTCTACTTGGCAATGGTGAATATATACAGGTGCAGCATGTGGACGATATGGTAGAACTCCAGCCATTTGAGGGAGCATCAAATAGAACCAGTGTAGTTATCATCCAAAAGGGAAGGAAGACCAAATACCCCATGCCTTCTTATCTCTACTGGAAGAAGACAGTAAAAGGAAAGTCCATAGCTGTGGATAGCAGCCTGGATGATGTTTTACAGATGACGGAAAGAAAGCAGTTTGCCGCCGAACCGGTTGATGCAAAAGATACCACCTCTCCCTGGCTCACTGGCAAGCCAAAGGCAATAAAAGCAGTCAAGAAGATACTGGGGCAATCTGACTATGTAGCTCACGAAGGAGTTAACACCGGCGGTGCCAATGGTGTCTATTGGGTGGACATTGTAGACAAAAGACCTGATGGACTAGCGATAGTTTCTAATATTACTAAGGGAGCAAAGAGGAAGGTGGAAAGCATCCAGATGGCTATTGAGCCTGATTTGCTCTATCCCTTGTTGCGGGGAGGGGATGTGAAGCGGTGGCAGGCTGAGCCTTCGGCTTACATCTTAATGGCACAGGACCCAGACAAGAGATGCGGAATTGATGAAAATGAGATGAAGGCAGACTATCCCAAAACATATTTGTATCTCAAGAGGTTTGAGGCAGTGCTTAGAGAGCGAAAGTCAAGAGGAGTGACTGACATGATAGAGGGAGGAGCCCCGTTCTATACGATGTTCGGTGTTGGCGACTACACCTTTGCCCCGTATAAGGTCGTGTGGACAAGGGTGGATAAAGACATAAAAGGCGCAGTAACAAGTTCTTCAGAGGTAGCTGGAATAAATAAGGTAATTGTGCCTATTGAGACCGCGGTTTTGGCAGCCTTTAACGAATTAGCAGAGGCTCATTATTTCTGTGCCATGCTCAATTCCTCCCCCTGGCGGCTTGTAATTACTTCGACAGCAGTTCACGGGACTGGAGGGTTCGGTTCTCCCAATGTCCTCAAGAAGGCACGCATTCTCAAGTTCAACGCTAAAGACAGAGTTCATCAGGAGCTAGCTGACCTCTCCCAAAACGCTCATCAAGCTGCAGCAACAGGCGATGGAGAGAGCTTAAAAGAACTTGAGCAACGAATAGACGAGCTTGCCACCCAAATCTGGGGACTGACTAAGGAGGAATTCAGAGAAATACAGACTTCTTTGGCAGAGTTGGTATAGCCGTCAGCTAAAGACTGTCCAACTTTGTTGATGGAATAGCTTGAGCAGTAAAGTTAGGAGGGTAAAATTGAACATATGGAAATTTTTTAGAGAAAGACAAGTCGTTAAATACATTCTAGCATACCTGGTCTTCATTATACTGAACTATGTCATATGCCTAGCGCCAATCGGCGCATCGTACTATTTCTCTACCGAGACTTTGCTGCTTTCGAGCTTTCTTGCCTACTGCTTTACCCTCCTGGCCATAACAGTATATTCGTTTATCTATTTCCCAAAAGAGAATGTTGGCGGAACCATAACAGCGAACTTAGGAATCATAACGGCTATACTCTTCATGCTTGGCTATATAGTTATGTTCATCCTGTATAACTTGGTCGAAGATGTCTTTCACACTCTAAACACAAGTATTGTCAGAACAGCCTTACTCGCCTTCATACCTGTGTTTGTTGTAAGCCTTGTTCTTAGCATACCTGTAATAAGATTGCAGGTTGCAGCTGACAAACCAGAACAATTAATCAAACAAATAAGGAAGTCGGAAAAAAAAGGGGATGAGGTCATAAGCAAAATAGGCCGGGAGGGGATATCATGAAAACTGAGTTAATCGACATAAGGGAAAACAAATTCCTTAAGATACCGGTTATGCCTATAAGCCAGAAGAACAAGAACTTCTATTTGGCTAAGATGCCGGCTCGGTTCCTAATCGATACGTACACTGTTGAGCCTGCAGAATACAATGTGGAGAAGGAAGCTGCTCGTGCGGCTACCTTCCCAGAGTATGCTGAGTATATTGGCGAAAGATTGAAGGAAGAAAGAGAGCTAGCAGTCAGTAAAAAATATGAGAGGCTAGAGAAGAAGGAAAGAGTAGAGGAGATCGCGGAGTTTCTAAACAAAGATGAACACGCTTTGTTTCCAAACACAATAATTGTTACCTGCGAGCTGATAAACACCTCGTTGGACTATGAATCTGGACGGGAGGCGGATGTTTTTAAGCTGTTGGGTGAAACTCCCACAACACTGTCCTTCTTGGAGGAACCCAAGGAACCTGGAGAGCAGACGTTCTTGTATATACCGTATAAAAAGAAGTCTATCCTCATCATTGATGGCCAACATAGACTAAGAGGACTCGAAGAGGCTGGCCCTGCCGTGACTGACGACTATGAGATACTTGTTTCTTTCATAGTCGGTTTCAGCTGGTCAGTAATTGCGAAGCTGTTCTACACAATCAACTACACTCAAAAGGCTGTCAACAAATCCCTGTTATATCACCTAACGGGAGAATTCAGTCCGGAACTGGATGAAATAACATTTATGCACGAAACAGTAAGGGCACTAAATGAGGTCAGTCAGTCACCTTTATTCAAGAGAATCAAAATGCTCGGCACAGTAGACTATAGTTTGCCGGTAGAAGACAGGAAGAGGATGACCATCTCACAAGCCTTTCTGATTGATTATTTACGCAGCACTATTTCCAAAAATGCTATCAATCGCATCTACCCTCCAATCTTTCTCTATTACTACCAGAAGGGAGAGAAGTGGAGAGTTGAGATCGTTCGATTCTTGATGAAGTATTTTGAAGCGATAAGGAAGTCCAGGCAGAAGGACTGGGACAACCCCGAGGAAAGCATTATATGTAACACGTTGGGAGTTGGCGCATTTATACGCATACTACATTTCTTGTTCGTGAAGATGTTCGTGACAGATTTCGACAAAAACCCTTCCATGATAGTGGACGTGGCTGTACCAGACTTGATCTCTAAGTTAAGCGGAATAGATAAAGTTGACTTCTCGAAGACTGGAGAATACGGGGGAGTAGCAAGCGGGGGAAGCCTGAATAAGCTTAGGGAAAAGATGGTTGAAAAAATAACATACTTCGGAGAGATAACCTTCGAGAGCTTTCTCAATGAATATAGGCAAACCTATCTAGATGAATATAGGCAGTGGTTGAAGGCAAACCTGAAATAGAAATTGGTCAGTTCTGGCCCCTTGATTTAAAGAGGTAATATCAGTTTGAGAATACTCTTGGTTGAACCTGATTACAGGAGAAATTCAAAGAGCAGCATAGAGAAAGCAGCTGCTATGAGCTCAACTTCAAAGCGGCGCAATGATGAATCCTTGTGGTATCCGCCGCTTGGGCTGATGAAACTGTCCACATTTCATAAAATGCGCGGCGATGAAGTCCATTTTGTCTACGGCTGCATTCATGAAAGAAATTTGTTTAGCTTGAGTGACCCTTGGGATCGTATCTATATAACTACCCTTTTTACATTCCAGTGGAAAAAGACCATAGAAACAATTAACCACTACAAGAACCTAGTCTGGGGAGACACAAGCAAGATCCTCGTTGGTGGCATAATGGCCTCATTATTGCCTGACAAGGTATATGAAGCCACAGGAATATACCCAGTCAAAGGAGTAGTCAGATCGCCGGAGCAAATAGGCCTGTCAGGAACGGAAAACATAGACTTTCTGGCTCCTGACTATGACCTATTAGACAACAACCTTTACGCTATCAATGCTACCTATTATGCCTACACGACTCACGGTTGTGTGAATGAATGTCCTTGGTGTGGAGTGCCAATCATTGAGCCTGGAGGAGTCTATTACATCGACATAAAAGACATGCTTAGAAGTATGCGCAGGGAGCATGGTGACAAGCCGAAGCTCAAACTAATGGATAATAACGTATTGGCATCTCCAGATTTGGAGAAGATTGTTGAAGACCTTATTGAACTGGGGTATGGCAGAAACATGGTTACTAATACTGACCCTCCGAGGGAAAGGGTTATTGATTTTAATCAGGGTTTGGATGCTTCCTTTTTCACGGAGAAGAATATGAAGCTGCTGTCAAAGCTGAACATAAAACCGATGAGAATAGCATTCGATCGTATTGGTGAAAAGGATGAGTATCTAAAATCACTCAAACTTGCGAAAAAATCCGGGGTTAGAGTCTTCTCCAATTACATGCTCTATAACTATCAAGACACCCCGAAGGATCTGTACGAGAGACTAATTGAAAATATTAACCTCAATAAGCGATGGAGGAATAAAAAGGGTAGACCGACAGCTTCAATCTATAGTTACCCAATGCGGTACGCACCAATAGATAGCACGGATTCGCCAACCGCCGTTAGCCAAGAAAATGGCATATGTGTACCAACTAAGCCGGTTGATGACCAAAATAGTACATACAATGGCATATTCTGGACGAAGCGCTTTATACGAAACATAGAGATAATGAAAGGGGCAACGTATGGCTCAATTTCACCCACGCCTAGCTTAGCAAGAAGAACATTAGGTAAGACCTTTAAGGAATTTGTAGTCAATCTCTATATGCCAGAAGAGCTGTTGAGATACAGAAACAAGTATGAACAAAAGGTTTACAAATTAGAACCTGAGCGAAAACCCGGTAGTGGGGAGATAGAAGACTTCCGAGAGTTCATCTCTAAGCTTCTCAAAACGAAGGGCAAAAGATTCACTGCATTTCATAATGTTGTGTCTAAGAACAGTAAACAAACTATAAGGGAGTTCCTGCCAAATTGTGAAGATGACGAAATGAAAAAATGGCTACGTTACTACCTTTTGTGAATAGGACAGTTGAGGAACTGAATGGCATAGACTTCTAATGATAAGTCAATAGAGCTATTGCACAAAATAGCGTTTTGTTCACTAAGTGGCGAGTTACCATATCCAGTTTCATAGTCATTATCGTGGGTGCTATAATCTCGATGAAAACGGCGAGTTGTTCGGCGCGCCGAAATCAACAACCTCAGTTTCCACGGGTGATGTCAGTACGAGGGGGTTGGAACCTACTTCTTTGATAGACAAGGAGTTGTCACACTACGTTGAAGGTCACTACTGTAGATGCTACAATTCCATCTGCGATAGCAGATCAGATGACCGCAGAGTTCATCTATAGGCGTGCGGGGCACAGCATGCATGAGATCCTAGAATGAAATTTCTCATCTTCTCAAGGATATCATTCGAGGTTTTTGACCCTATTGCGTTAATTGAGTCTTATTGTTTCCAAAGCGATTTCTACGCTCGCTATGACCTTCTGGGTAATAGAAGGGTTGAGGATGTAAACAGGATAGGCGCTCGCATTAGCAGAGGGTCACTTCAAAAATGCAAGCGTGTAACTATAGAAACAAATGATCTAGGTATATTAAAATATGACCTCGATAGGTTCCTAGAACTAGACAGTAAGACTAGGGATGATCTCACTAAGGAACTCAGTGAGAAAGTTATTGAGAAACTATTAGAAATCAAAGGAATTGGCTTGTCAAAAGCTACGAAGGTTCTACATACACTCTATCCGAGAATCATTCCAATAATTGACGCTGCGCTCCAGAATGAATACCACAATAAAGTCAATCCACAATGGACGGAAGAGCAATCTAGCCAAATTCTCAGTGATTACTATAATAACTTCAAAGAAGGCGATAATTGGCAGAATCTAACTGTGGTCTTCGACCAGACGCGCTCTAATAACCTTACAGGTTTAACGAAGTTGAGGATTTTTGACATTCTGTGGTGGTCATATCTGAAAGCTAAAAGGCTAAGAGACCAAAAGAATATCAATTGGTCTACAATAAAGTAAATGAGCCATATACCACTGTTAGAAGACTTCACTGAGTTTTGTCGCAAATTGCCTTCGGCAACTTCTTATAAGTGTGGAGCATCAGACTGTGCGGAAAATTCGTTCACGTAACAATTGTCCATTTTGTTTAGCCGGTATGGCCTCGATTTCCCCTCCCCTATAGGTGGTGGGTTACCATATCCAGTTTCATAGTCATTATCGTGGGTGCTATAATCTCGATGAAAATAGCGGATTGCTCGGCGCGCCGAAATCGCGAACCTCAGTTTCCGTTGCTGGTGTCAACGACCACAGGAGATTGGAGGACGCCTTGCACTATGAGCCTTCAACATAACCAACGCCGTGGCAGACAGCGGGTCAATGCAGATGAGACCTATCCACAGTAAGAAAGGACAGCCAAAGAGAAGCCCGGAGTTCCAGGGACACCACACCAACTAGGCCTACCACAAACCAGGTATCATGTCCCAGAATAGCAACGCTGATATAGATTGATTCTTATCGAACTGGTATCTATCGCTTCAAATCCTGTTCAAGACTATGCTACACTTATTAATGACCGGCAGGGTCAGGTCAAGGAATTAAACTCTGCCCAGGAGTGGAATATGGAAAAGGAGATAATCTTTCTGGTAGAGGAAGCTCCGGAAGGTGGTTATACCGCCAGGGCACTCGGACATAACATCTTTACCGAAGCCGATTCCTTTGCAGAACTGAAAAAGATGGTGCAGGATGCCATGCAGTGCCATTTTGAGGCTAAAGAGATGCCCCGGCTCATCCGCCTGCACATGGTAAAGGACGAGGTAATCGCCGTATGAAGCTCCCCAGGGATATGGGCGGTGAGGAGTTCGCTGCCCTCCTGGGCAGGTACAGCTATAAGATAACTCACCAAACCGGTAGCCATATGCGGCTCACATCCACCTCTAAAGGCTTTGAACATCACATCACTATTCCCAGACACAAGCCTCTCAGAGTCGGCACTCTAAGCAGTATCGTGAATGAGATTGCTGCTTATCTTGAAATAGAGCGTCAAAAACTGGTCGAAGAGCTATTTAGGTGAATAAACCCTCAGGGAAAGATTAGCCACAATTCCAGGGACACCACACCAATCAGGCCTACTACAAATCAGGTATTATGTCCCCAGAATACCCTCTCTGAACCTCAGCTGCAAACTCCTGTCGGAAAGGCCCTAATCCTCGAAAGGGGATACCCAACAGACAGAGACAGAGATAGGAAGAGTTAACTACTTTTGTGATATAATTGGAGCAAGGTCAGACCAGGTAAAGGTGGCCAAACTACCGCAGGTTAAAGGAAATAGGCTCGTTAAAGCCCTTCAAAGGAAAGCTTGGTATATTGATAGGACTCACGGGAGTCACACAATTATGCGAAATGATGACAAGCCGAACACAAAAATAGTTGTCCCTATTCATACAAGTCCAATCAAACCAGGTACTCTTTCCAATATATTGAAAAAGCTGAAATTTCAATACAGGAATTGGAGGACCTTCTTTAGGAGGCGCGATGTTAAAATATACGGTTATTCTTATTCCCGAAGAGGAAGGGGGCTACTCGGTAGAGGTCCCAGCACTCCCTGGCTGTTACACACAGGGTAAGACCAAAGAAGAAGCCATTTCTATGGCGAAAGAAGCCATAGAGCTTTACCTGGAATCGTGCCAAGCGCACAACGAACTGATTCCCCAGGAGTTCGGTATCGAGTCTCTGACTATAGCAGTGAGGGAGCCTGTCGCTTAGCCAAAGTCATTGCGTCAACTAAGTCGGAAAGAACCTGATCCTCGAAAGGGGATTGAACCGTAGACAAATCCTAACTGTTTTACTACCATATAATCAACAGCGCCAGGGTGAGTAGCCCTGGCCCGACAGTCTCTCTGCCCAAGAGAGGCTGTTTCTTTTTGAAGTGATTCCACCGAGTCGGGTTTTGGCAGAATTCCGGGACACCATACCAGTCAGGCTTACTACAAGTCAGGTACTATGTCCCCAGAATACCCGATTACTCCTCATCATTATTGCTTAGCAACAGCAAACTTGATTGAAAGGCAGATAAGCTGCGTAGCATTCGGAGCCGGAGTCATCTTGTGGCTACAATATATCCAGCGATGAGAATTAGAAGACCACCGACAAGCATGAGCGGTGTGGGTTGCTGGGCTAGAAAGAGAAAGCCGAAAACCACGGTGCTTGCGGGCTCCAAATAAGTGAAAACTACCGCCTTCTGAGCCTTTACCATTCCCAGGCCTTTAAGGTAGAGCGTAACGGCAAATCCTGTGTTGAAGACACCCAAAACCAGCAGAAGTATCCATGAAGCTAAATCTGGAGAAAAATCAGTGCCTATTACGAAGGGAAGGAGGAAAATTGAAGCTACAGAGTAAGAATAAAATGCTACAACCAGGCTTGAGAAGCTGGATAAAGCCCTCTTAGACGCGATGATAAATCCTGCATAGGCGAGGCCGGAAAGGAGCCCAAGAATTACTCCCAAAAGATTCAGGTGACTAATCTGAAGATTTTGCTGATATGAAATAACTACTATTCCTGCCACGGATATGGCTAATGCAAGCAGGGTAGATTTCTCAAGTTTCTCCTTAAGAAATAGGGGGGCAAGTAAAGCTACAAAGATGGGTGCCGTGTAATTTAGTAAGACCGCGTTGGCGATTGCAATGAGTTTCATCGAATGGAAAAGCAGTACCCAACCCAGGGCAAGCAGTAAGCCTAAACTCAGCATAACCCTCCAGGATCTAGCAGCACGTATCGTTTCAGCTTTTCGAGTCAGAAGTACTACAGGCAGGAGGGTAAGGCTAGCAAATAAGACCCTAAAGAAAACGATGGTGTACGCGTCGTAAGGGACCCAGTTTACAATTACACCATTAGAGCCCCAGATGATAGCTGTCGCAGCCACGTAGAAGTATCCTAAGAACTTTGAATTGAAATGTTTCAGCACAATTACACCGGTTTTATGAAGCTGGAAAGAGGCATTCCCCATTATACACTATAAGTTATCGCCGCCTCCTTTGTGTGCCAGGTTGTAAAGTTGTAGCCTTAGTCAAGGGATTGCGCCTTCGGCTGTTGGCATCAGCTCACACCCTAATTGCACCTTTTAGCGTTGTGTGCAGTAGGGCGAGTTACTATATCCAGTTTCATAGTCATTATCGTGGGTGCTACAATCTCGATGAAAATAGCGGGTTGTTCGGCGCGCCGAAATCAGGAACCTCAGTGTCCTCGCCACATCAACACATGCAGGGGATTGAAGGATATTCCCCACTATGAGCCTTCAACGTAACCAACGCCGTGGCAAACAGCGGGTCAATGCAGATGAGACCTACCAGCGACTATTCAGTCTCCGCCTCTTCATGAATGCGCAGGCGACCTGGCTCTACAATCCAGAGGTGTCCGCACGGGTCATGGGAACGCAGGGAAATAGTGAACTGCTGAACAAGGCCCAATAAGCCTTTTACTGTCGGATGAGGGTGGCGCAATATGACCAACCCCTCATACTTCTGTGGTGGATAAGCAAAAACATTGGCGAAATCCAGGTCTAATGTGAGCAAACAGCGTCCTTCGTGACTAGCGGCGGCTGCAACGACGTCATCTGAGACCCCGCTAAGCTCCTCTTGTGGGACAGTGAGGACATCGTGGCCCCCCTGCACCAAGACCTCCTCAGCTCGGGGATCAATATTTTCATCCAGTTTGAGCCTCATCAGCTCTTTGCCACCTCTACAGGTAGCACCTTTTCGCGTGTCATCTCCGCAGCGTAAGCCAACGCTGCCTGGATATCTTCGCGTGTAAGACTCGGGTAAGCCTGCAAGATATCTTCGACAGAGTCACCATTAGCTATGCAGCTCACAATAATCCATACCATGATCCGTGTCCCCTTGATACAAGGCTTACCATGACAGACTTTCGGGTCTATAGAGATGCGTTCTTTCCAATCGTCCATAATACAAACCTCCTCCGTGATTACCACATTATAGCATAGAAAGGCTAAACCCTATGGGCTCTTCTGGCTATTGCTGTTGTTCATCTTTTATCTTGGTTATTCGTATGACTGCTTAGGGACGCCTCCCACTATCAGCCTTCAACGTAACCAACGCCGTGGCATCCCTCTCAGACGTTGGAACCACAGAAAGATGGCTCGGTGATAATGACATTGAGGGTTACCAGTACGGTGGACCTTTATTCCTGGATACTCAGGTGGGGAGAGAAGGTCGAGGTGTTGGAGCCGGAAGAACTGCGAGAGGAGATAGCCGAAACCGCCCGGGCAATGCTGGAGGTCTATAAAAAGAGATAGTTGTTGTGACAACCTGGTTATCCCCTGTGTGTTATTAAGTGGAATGCCACCTTTTCCCAGGTAGTAAACAGCCATATCATAGGATTAAAGATTGACATTGTGGATACAAGAGCTCTATAATGTTGCAACAATGGAGGTAACATTATGGCCAAAGCCGGCATTAGAAAGCTAAAGAACAATCTCAGGTATTACATGTCTCTCGTCAGAAGTGGAGAACAGGTCGTAGTTACCAATCACGGTCATGACGTGGCGCTTATCGTTCCTGTGGAAGGGTCTGACGATTACAGCCGATTGATGGAGATGGTCAAAGAAGGGCTGGCAATTTGGGAAGGTGGTAAACCAATCACACCAGAACCCATAGCAGCTAGTGGTAAACCTGCTTCCGCAATCGTTATTGAAGACAGGGAATGATCCTTTATTTAGATACCAGTTCCTTGGTGAAGCTGTATGTTAGAGAAGATGGCTCCGACGAAGTGAAAGCTTTGTTCGACAAAGCTAGAGTTGTCGCTACCTCGCAGGCGGCATATGCTGAAGCTTGTGCCGCTTTTGCCAGGAAACACAGGCAAGGCGATTTTACCGATGCGCAGTATCACACCGTGATAACTAATTTGCAGCGGCATTGGGGCGCCTACTTTGCCCTGGATGTCTCATGGCCAGTATCGAAGCTTGCTAGCGAACTTGTTGAACGACACAGCCTCAGGGGATTTGATGCCATTCACCTTGCCTCAGCATCGATTCTCAAGACAAGGCTTGGTTCAACAATAACTTTTTCATCTTCCGACCATAAATTGGAAGATGCTGCTAAATCAGAGTCGCTGGATGTCTCTAGAAGAAAATAGCAGGTTGTGACAACCTAGCTGTCAGAAGTCCATGCTATCATTTTCTAAATATGCAATTGAGAAGGCGGTACAAAACCAACCATGCCAGAAGACACTGGCTTTGCCATTGGAATATAATAGGATTCAAATCAAACAGGAGCAGGAGTTAATATGCCTATTTATTCTGATTCACGGCTGAGTATGTATGAGGACTGTCCCTTCAAATACAAGCTTCGCTACCGAGACAACATCAAGCGGGACATCGAAGGAGTTGAGGGCTTCCTTGGTTCAAGGGTCCATGAGACCTTGAAGAAGTGCTATGACGACCTCAGACTTACCAGGGCAAATAGCTTGAGTGATTTGCTGGCTTACTATAACAAAATCTGGCAGGAAAACTGGAACGACTCAATCATCATCGTGAAGCAGGACCTGACAAAGGAGCACTACAGAGCCCTGGGCGAAAAGCTGATTGAAACCTACTACAACAGGTATGCTCCGTTCGACCAGGATATAACCATAGGCACTGAGCTCGGTCTTAATTTCCCGCTGGACGATGACAATAGCAAATACAGGATGAGGGGTTACATAGACCGATTGTCACGCACTCAGGACGGTATTTACGAAATCCATGACTATAAGACATCAGCTCATTTGCCGGGTCAGCAGGACGCTGATAATGACCGGCAACTTGGCCTATACCACATTGGAGTCCAAAAGAAATGGCCCGATATCGAGAATATCAGGCTTATCTGGCACTACGTCGCCTTCGATGAGGAACTGGTCTCCTACCGCACCCCCGAAGCTATCTCAAACTTAATTCAAAGCACGAGAGGCTTAATTGATGAGATAGAAGCGGCTGAGGACTTTCCACCAAGGGAATCTGCCTTATGCAACTGGTGTGAGTATCCTGACCTGTGCCCGATGAGGAGGCATCTGTACACGGTGGAGGCGCTGCCAGTAAACGAGTATCTCAAAGAGCCGGGAGTTACGCTGGTTAACAAATACGCGGCTCTTAAGGATGAATCGAAAAGGATAGATGAAGAGATACAAAAAGTGAGAGAGGCAATACTCGAGTATGCCAGGAAGGAAGAGGTTGAGGTCATAAAAGGCAGCGACCGTAAAGCGCGAGTTAAGTTTGAGGATAAGCTAAAGTTCCCCGGGAAGAACGATGCAGCGCGCCAGGAGCTGGATAACACAATAATAGAAGCAGGCAAGTGGGCAGAAGTCTCTCAACTCGATGCTACAAAGCTCACCGATGCTATCGAAAATGGCCTGTGGAGCAAAGACCTGATTGATAAAGTCATGCAGTACGGCAGAATTGAAACAACCGATTCCCTTCGTATATCGAAATTAACCGACGAGGAAAAGTAGGGAAGGAGATTGGTAATGAAGATGTCAACTGCGTACCTCATGGGGCTTTTAATACAATAGTGGGAGGTTTCTGAATGGTGAATTACGAGAATGTGACACTATGTAAGCTGGCTCTTGCTAGCACTATGTACGATTCCCTAACACCCTTCAATTATTCACTTGGACGCCTGAACAAGGCTACGGGCGGTAGCATAGACTTGACCAATCCCGAGCATCGCATTGCTCTCATAAAATGGTTAAATGATTGGGGGTGCAGGCATCTTTCGAAGGACCAACATGATGTCGCATCAAATAGTATTTTGAACTGGTACCAGGTAGACGGCGCTAGTTTATTTACAAATGAGAAACCACTCTGGGACCTGGGGGATCATGAACTGGAAGTAGCCGCTCATGCATATGGTTCTCTTAAGGACAAGACGGGGGCCCGGCGTGTTCGCGGTGGGAAAAAACTGGAGGTTCATATCGGTGAAACCGCAGCCTCCAAGATCCTCTTCGCCATTAGGCTGAAAGCGTTGATGCCCTGGGATGAAGCAATGCGGATCAGCTTCAAATGTGATGGTAGTCCTGAATCGTATTCCAGGTACCTGAGAATAATCAGAAACCTAACCTCCCACATTGGTGTCCTATGCAGGAACAAAGGCTTCCAAATTGACGACCTTCCCAAAGAACTGGGGCGACCAAATTCTACAGTGTTGGCACTTGTCAACGAGTATATCTGGGTTACGGTGCCTCGAAAAACTCGCAAAAAAGTTGAACTGCCATCGTCACGTACTCTGGCGCAATGGGCAGAGTTAGGTTGATACCGGAGAAATCCAGATCCTACACATTCCTCGGGATTGTTTATCCTCGCCACATCCAACAATAACTCATTTTGTTCAGCGAGCTTGGGTTGCACTTTCTAGCATTCAATTTGATCCACTTCGTTGTCCTTCAGTAGCTATTCTAGTTATAATGATCAGGAGCAGCTTGAGGTCTACCGAGCAGTAGCGAAGCTGGTCGGAAGGCGCGTACAATACAATTTGGAGGATAAAGAAATGGCAAAGGCTAAATACCTTGTGGATGAGAAGGGTAGGAAGCAAGCAGTTCTCCTGGATATCAAGGAATATCAGCGATTCATGCAGCGGCTAGAAGAATTAGAAGATGCCCTCAGTTTAGATGAAGCAGTTCACACCGCTCAAAGTTTCAGGGACTATCGTGAAGTCAGGGCTGAATTAAAGCGAGAACGACGTCTGTGAGGTATGTCGTGCGTATCTATAGGATTAAACACAGACGGGAAGTTTATCGCTGATCTTCCTCCTCTATCTGCTGAACATGCCTAAGGCAATTGGCTGTCACTACATTTTTCAGTGAATTGCTCGGTGCGGCATGTTGCCATCAGAATATGAACTGCATAAAATAGAGCTTTGCGTAGTGATTGACGAGTTGTGACAGTTAAAATCGTAACTGATAGTGTTGCCGATTTACCATCCGATGTGGTTAAAGAGCTAGGGATTACGGTGATTCCCCTACTTGTTCGCTTCGGAGAAAAGGTTTACCGCGATGGCATTGACCTGACTGCTGAACAGTTCTACAAGAAGCTAAAGCAGAGCAAGGTCCTTCCAGGTACCTCAGTACCATCACCCGGAACCTTCGCTGAGGCATATGATAAGCTGGCTGAAGACACGGATGAAATCCTTGCTATCACCCTTAGCTCCAAGCTCAGCGGCACCTATGAAGTAGCGAAACAGAGCGTTGGGCTAATGAACAAGAAATGCAGGGTAGAAGTGATTGACTCAGAATGGGCCACTATGGCACAGGGATTCATAGTCATGAAGGCAGCTAGAGCAGCTCAGGCTGGCGCCAGCCTTGACGAGGTGATAGAGATAACTCGAAAGACTATTCTCCGTGTTGATTTTCTATGCACCTTTGATACCCTGGAGTATCTCCGGAGAGGTGGTCGTATCGGTAAGGCTCAAACCTTTCTAGGGTCAATACTCAGGGTAAATCCTCTAATCACCCTGAGAGACGGTGTGGTCCAACCTGTAGGCAGAGCACACTTTCGAGCTAAAGCTATAGAGCATTTATATAGCTTCGCTATGAGCTATTCCGGCATCGAGGAAATGGCTGTAGAAGACACTGCTTGCCCCAACGAAGCGGAGACACTGGTTAAGAGACTTATCACTAAATTTCCCAAGGAGCGTATCTATCGGTCAAAAATGACCCCGGCAATCGGCACACATACCGGGCCTGGCCTGTTGCTGGTAGCTATACTAGGGGATAAGAAGTAGCTACGCAATCGAATGGATGAAACATCAATCTTTCGTTTACGGAGAGCATTTTCGTATTTTGACATTGCACCTATCTGCCAGAACTGAAGAAAATAAGATTGAAACCTGATTCCGAGGAAAGTTGAGTATGGATGAACCTGTTGATACAAATGAGGCAGTCAATCCCATTCGCTACGAGCTAGCTATCACGGCAGAGGAGGCGAGACTTGGAACTAAAAAGATATTGTCAAGGCATAGTAAAAGGCTGGAGGTGAATATCCCGGCTGGAGTAATAGCAGACAGCACAATAAAATTAACTAACGCTCTCCAGTTAACCGATGGTCAGCCTGGAGATATTCTAATTCAAATCAAGGTCAAAGATGAGAAAGTGGCAGCTGGAGTCATTGAAGTCAATGACGGTAATTTTGAACAGGAGGTCTTAAGCTGCAAGACGCCCGTCGTAGTAGATTTCTGGGCACCATGGTGTGGCCCGTGTCGAATGATTGCTCCGATAACTGCAAAGCTAGCAGAGGAGTATCAAGATCGGGTCAAATTCTGTAAACTGAATGTAGATGAGAATCCTCTGACGGCAGCGAAATACCAAGTTATGAGTATACCGCTGTTGCTATTTTTCAAAGACGGCAAGGTAATTGAACAAATTATTGGCGCAGTTTCCGAGTCTGCGGTTCGATCAAAAATAGAAGCAGTACTTTGATATTAACAAGCTCTTCGGGAGACAAACATTGCAGCGATAGACGGGGAAGTTCCAGGCTACTTTCTTTCAGTGGTATAATAAGCTTGACACCCGAATCAAGGTAACTTACCGAGCATATACCAATAGGGACCAAGGCACGTTATGAAATTGCTCAGTATTTCAACGTAGAGATGGCCATAATAGAATCCACAATTAGATTAGGGTCGCGGTTTGTGGCGAGATTTTATGAAGGAATATAGAACGACGGAGCACATGGGAGGAACTCAGCATGCCTGAATGGATGAAAATAGTTGATGAACTTGGCCCTGAGAAAATTTTCCATGTTTATGACCCTGCTGTTGGGATGAAAGCCGTTGTTGTTGTTGACACTGCATCACTAGCTGGGTCAGCGGGCGGCACCCGCATGCTTCCAGATATAACTACGGAAGAAATATTCTGGCTTGCCAGGACGATGACATACAAGTTCGCCATCCTTGATATCCCAATAGGTGGTGCCAAGGCAGGTATATGGGCTGAGCCTATCACGAGTGGCGCGCCACGAGAAGCTATTCTGAGAGCCTTTGGGAATGCGGTGAAGCCATTGCTTACAGCAGGAGTAACCTTAGGAGCCGACATGGGCACTGATGCCAGAGATGTAGCTACCATCTATGAAGGGGCTGGCGTCCCCTCGGGAAGCACGGGTCTGGCGCGGCAAGAAAAGGATGGGGAACCCCTTGAGGATCATGCCACAGGCTATGGGGTTGTTGTAGCTGCTGAGGCAGCTTGTGACTTTGCTGGTATGAAGCTTAAGGGGGCTACTGTAGCCATTGAGGGCTTTGGCAAGGTGGGTGGTGGCGTGGCACGCTATATGACTGAGGCAGGCGCTAAGGTAGTGGCAATATCAACCATACATGGGACAGCGTATAACGGGGAGGGGCTTGACATTAAAAAGCTTCTGGAGGCACGTAAGAAATCCGGGGATAAGGCTGTAGAGGAATATGAAAATGCCCAACACATTGATAGGGAAGCAGTATATTTCCTTCCCGTTGATATTCTTGTCCCCGGGGCACGCCCTTACGTGATCG